>Ga0265306_10000073_pt1 | contig 36164 bp, 34 predicted proteins | sample Helome_3_FD_192493 | JGI IMG/M metagenome (GOLD analysis project Ga0265306, IMG submission 192493) | Marine sediment microbial communities from subtidal zone of North Sea - Hel_20160420 (Illumina Assembly) | ecosystem: Environmental > Aquatic > Marine > Subtidal zone > Sediment ... | reverse complement strand
GAGCTGATACCTGGCCCTCTTCAAGGAACCGGTATTCCATCAAATTTCCCAGCTCACTGACCAGGTTGGCTGGCCCGTGGATCACAACAGGCAATAACTGCAGCAGGCCGAGGGGGATATCGCTGAACGGCTGCAAATCATCATGGGGCATTTTCCCGTCCTGGGCTGCAATACTGACCAGTTCAGGTTTGAATTTATCGACTCTGTCACTGATTGCAGTTGATTCCAGGGCCTTGAATACAGGATAGGACGGGCGCAGCACCTGTGTTTGATCGAACAGGGCGCCAGCGAGGATCAGGCTACAGTTGGAAATTTCGGGGAACAGTGCCTTCAGGTCCGCGGCAACATGGGCCAGCAATTGCTCTGAATCAGAGTTGCCCAGCAATTCAGGGCGACTGGCGTTGGCTCCGTAAAAACGGGTCGCGTCTGTCTCAATCGCAACGAGAATCCGGTAGAAGCGGGTGTCTTCCGGCTGTTGTTCCATCAAAAAAGCGAGAAGGGGGACTTTCCACCCCCGCCTTTCCCCCTGCTGCGGCGACTCCGCATGCGGGAATGCAGCTGTTTGCGGCGTTCTTCGAGCCAGTCTGAACGCTCCAGCTCCATCGCTTCCTGGCCCATGCGGCTGGATTCAGCCGCACGAAATACGCAAAAATCACGATAGGCCTGGATTTCATGCTTCAATTCCCGGCTGACCATTTCGATCATGATCGCGTCGTCCAGAAAACCCAGTCCGGGAATATCATCGGGTATCAGGTCTTCAGGCTCGGAGAAATAGGCGAGAGCTTCCAGCACACGGCTTCGGTCTTCATTTTCCAGTCCCCAGCCGCTGTCGACGACCATGCCGATCAGTGTTTCCATGCGGTTCATTCGCTCACGAATAAAATCCGAAGTGTCTGACTGCCAGACCTCCGCCAGGAGCTTGCGTGCGTTTGCAATCACCTTGGCTTCGTCCAGCTTGCCGGTCTTTTCCCGGGCATCCAGCATGACTTTCCTGAAATACTCAAGATCGTCGTCGCTGAGTTCGAAAGTGATTTCCATGGACATCATGTTCTCCCGGGATGGTGCTTTCTCATGAGATTAGCCTAAAACGGCGACAGTTCGCCGTCAATCGGGGATCTGCCATACTAAAACTTTTCTTCTCTGCTTAGCCCCTTTGACCGTGTGACCGCCGAGCGAAAAAAGCCCGGCTTGCCGGGAACGGGATACAGATGTCCTTTGTGTGAGAAGGACAGGTATCCATCCTCGACGGTGCGTACTCTCCCTTCGAGGTCAAAAGGCAGGCTTTTGACTTCCTTGTTGCCGAGCGATTCGAGCAGGTTACGGGTAAATTCATCCGGCAGTTCCTCGACTTTGACCTCCTCGGCAGAATTAGCGCCGACCACCAGGTCAAACTCCCGGTTTTCGCGCGTCAACTCAACATCGTTTACCGTTACCGTAATGTCGACCATGGAGATCGTCATTGGAATTTCGTTCTGATTTCGAATGTCAAAATCGGCAGATAGCCGGTCATCTATCAGGCTCATACTGGAAATACTGATGAACGGTGGCCGCCCCTTGATGGTTTGCGGCCCACAGGAAATAAGGGTTGAGAGAGTCAATAGCAAAAAAACCAGCGGGGCCAGTGCCCGTGAATGAGTATTAAATTTCATCTGTGTGCAGGATCCCATTTGTGACACTTTACCCTATGCTCGCAAGTTCGTAACGCCTCTTGTCCGGTTATCTCTGTTGCAGCCGGCTCATCGGTGGCACAGGGCCCGAATACATCCGGACAGCGCATATGAAACACGCAGCCTGCAGGTGGAGTCAAGGGCGAGGGCGGTTCGCCCCCAAGTACCTCAGGTGGGGGATGTCCAGGGTCAGCAACAGGAATGGCCTGCAGCAAAGACCGGGTATACGGGTGTGCCGGCCGGGCAAACAGTTGATCCGCCGGGCCGGATTCCACGATTTCACCCAGGTACATCACGCCGACAGAGTCCGCCAGCTCGCGTACCACGGCCAAATCGTGGGAAACGAAAAGGAAGGCGATGCCCAGTCGATTTCTCAACTCCAGTATCAATTGAATAATTCGCGACTGCACGCTGACATCAAGTGATGAGACCGGCTCATCGGCAATTATCAGTTTTGGCTCGGTGATCAAAGCGCGGGCCAGCGCCACGCGTTGTCGTTGCCCACCGGACAGTTCCTGCGGGTAGCGATTGGCCAGCGCCAGGTCCAGGCCAACGGTTTCGAGGCTGGCCATGACTTTTTCTGCCCGTTCTGCCGGGTCGCCGATACGGAAATGATCGAGGGGTTCGAGCAGGGCCTGGCGAACGTTCCGGCGGGGGCTGAGCGAGGCCAGCGCATCCTGAAACACCAGCTGGATGTCCCGGCGTGCTGACCTCAGTCTTTGTTTGTCCATGGTGAACAGGTCGTTTCCCCTGAACAGGGCTTTGCCGCCTGCCGGTGTCACCAATTGCAACACCGCGCGAGCCAGCGAAGACTTGCCAGACCCCGATTCTCCGACCAGCCCGTAAATTCCGGCGTGGGCGATATCAAGACTCGCATCCCGTACGGCCCTGAGGGGTGCCCGGGAGCCTGCAACCGGCGGGTAATCGACAACCAGGTTGCGAATGCTCAGCAGGGCTTGTGACTCGCCTGCCATCAGGCATCTGCCTTGGCGGTGCAGGACAACAGGTTTCTCGTGCAGTCGTGTTGTGGCCGGGCAAACAGGTCCTGAACCCCCGCCTCTTCTACGATTTTTCCATTGAGCATTACCATTGCCCGGTCTGCATACTGGGCTACAACACCGAGGTCGTGGGTAATGAGCAAAATCGAGGTTCCATATTCCCGGGCCAATTGCGTTAATTGCGCCAGCACCTGGGCCTGGGTGGTCACATCCAGGGCAGTTGTAGGTTCGTCGGCGATCAATACGCTCGGCCGGCAAGCCATCGCCATTGCGATCATTACTCGCTGGCGCATTCCGCCTGAAAGCTGGTGCGGGTAGCTGTTGAACACCCTCTCGGGCTCGGCGAAACCAACCTGACCGAGCATGACAAGTGAAGCATCACGGGCTGCGCGTCTGTTCATTCCACGATGCCGTATAAAAACGGAACGGAGCTGATAGCCGCAGCTGAAAACAGGGTCGAGCGCCGTCAGAGGATCCTGGAAGATCATCGAAATCTCACTCCCTCTGAGTTTCCTCAAGGCAGATGCTGATACGCCGTCCAGGCCGGCTCCGTTCAATACCATGAGGTCTGCAGATACATGCCAGTGGTCGGCGGGCAGAAGCCCCATGATGGCTTCTGCAGACTTGGTTTTGCCGCAACCTGATTCGCCCACAAGCGCCAGCACCTCGCCCTTCGCCAATTCGAAACTGATCCCATCCACTACCGCTGGCAATCCGTTTTGGCGCGCGATCCGCACGCTGAGGTTGCTGACGGCTAAAGCGGGCTGGCTCACAGCGCAGCCTGTTTTGGATCGAAGGCATCCTGCAGCGCATCTGAGAACAGGTTGAAGCCCATCAACAATGCAAACAACATGATGGAGGCGGCAAGGAAGTTGTTGAAATGCCCGGCCAGGACTTCCTGCGTGCTTTCCGCCAGCATCAGGCCCCAGCTGACACCATCCTGGACACCCAGGCCAAGAAAGCTGAGGATGACCTCAGTCTTGATGGCGGCAACAAACGTGATGCTGATCTGGATCAGCAGGATATGCAGGGTGTTGGGCAGTACGTGACGGGACAGAATGAGCAGATCGGGCAAACCGATCGCCCGGGCTGAAAGAACGAATTCCCGTGTTTTGAGTTTCATCACCTCGGCCCTGACCAGCCGGCCTGTTGCGGTCCAGAAAGTTGCAATCATCGCAATCTGCATCGCCCAGGGTTTGCCCTGCAATGCGAAGGCTACTGCGGCGACAAACAGGTAGAAAGGTATTGAATCGAGCACGCCAGCCAGCCATAACACGGTGCCGTCTACCCAGCTCTTGCCATACCAGCCTGCGATTGCTCCCAGGGCGGCGCCCAGCGCGGTCGAGAGAATCGATACGATCAGGCCAATCTCAAAAGCGGTCCGGACACTGAACACCGAACGCTGGAAAATATCCTGCCCCAGCAGGTTGGTTCCGAACCAGGCTTCCGCACCTGGCGGCGCCCAGCGTTCACCGCCGGCCGCCGACCAGCCCTGCCCGAGTAATCCCGCCCAGACGCCAACGGCCAGCAGGAAAAATGACACTACGATAATCAGTCCGGCCAATCCTGCCCTGTTATTTTTCAATCGTGACCAGTAATGAAGATCAGAAACCATCAGGCGATCCTCGGGTCGACCAGTTTGTAAATGAAATCCGTAGCTATCTGGATCAGGATGAAGGCAACCGCAGTCAGGCCGACAATGGCCTTCAGTACCGGTTGGTCTCCGCTGGTGATTGCATCGAAAGTGACCTTGCCTATACCCGGAATCCCGAAGTAACTTTCGATCAGCAGGCTGCCTGAAATCACGATCAGGGGAATCGAAAACATGAATCGCGTAATGATCGGCACCATGCTGTTCTTGAGTACGTGCCGCCACAGGATCGTTACCGGGGATGCGCCATAAGCTTTTGCTGTCCGTATGTGATCCTTGCCCGCCTCCTCGACAAAGACTGCCCGGTAAAATCTCGTGTTGTATCCGAGCGCAATAATAACCAGGGAAAGCGTAGGTACAGTGACGTAATGCAGGTAACTCGCCAGGTCAGTCACCTGCCAGCCACGAACCGGGAACAGGTTCAGACCATAAGGTGTGCACATCAGAACCTGCAGGAAAATGATGACCACCAGGAAGCTGATGCTCATCCCGGTAACAGACAGGCCGGTAATCAGACGGTCGATCCATTGATCTTTTTTATACGTAGCCAGCAGCCCCAGGGCGATTCCCAGCAGGTTCCCCAGTATAAAACCCGGAATCATCAATGCCAGCGTTACCGGGATTGTTTTCTTAAGGATGCTGTACACCTGTTCACCTGAAGAATTTGAAGCCCCCAGGTTCAATGTGACCAGGTCCACCAGGAAGCGTCCGTAACGCATGGCAAACGGTTGGTCATACCCCAGTTGCTGGCGCACTTCGGCGATTTGTTCAGCACTCGCATTCTTACCGATCAAAGTGTATGTCTGGTCCGGCCCGAACCAAACCATGAGCGAAAAACTGACGAGTGTAACGCCCAGAATCAACAGGCCGCCATAAGCCAGTTTATTTAGCGCGTAATGCACTACTGCGCCGGCTCACCCGGGTTCGTACCGGCGTCGCCGGTGTGAACGAAGCGGAAAAAGAAACCACCGACGAAAGAGCGGTCGGGCAGCATCCGCAGTTCCCGGTTCCATAACAGGATCATCTTGCGGGAGACACCGCTGATGGTGGCGCAGTCATCGATTACGATCCGGTTCATATTGCGGTACATGGTTGTTCTCATAGGCGATGCCTGCAAACTCGAGCCGGAACGGTAGAGGCGGTCAAATTCCTCGTTATTGTAATTGGCGCTGTTTGACCCGGGTGAAGAATTGGGGCCAAAAAACAGCTGAACCGTGTTTTCCGCATCCGGATAATCCATGGTCCACCCGATGGTAATCAGCATGACGTCCCGGTTGAGGTAAGCTCGCGCATAATCTCCATAGCTTGCAAACGTCATCGGGCGTACTTTTTCGGCTGGATAACCGATGTCCCCCAGGAAACTTCTGAATTGTTCAAACATCTGGCGTTCGGTAACGCTGGAAGGGAATCCATATTCAAGCACGGGCAAATTCGAAGGGTTCCAGTCATGCTGGTCCAGCAGCATACGAGCCCCTTCCAGGTCACGCTGGACCGGGGCCATGCTCTGCTTTTCATCGAATTCAGGCGCGGCCGGGGGGATGATGCCCGGGAACACCTGGCCGATTCCGTAATAGAAAACCTCGTTCCTTTTTGGCCAGTCAAAGGCCTTGATGATGGCGCAACGCAGGGCCTTGTTGCGCACATTCTGTTGCGGCTCCGGGTGATAGCCGATACGGCGGTCATCCATGTTGAAGTCGGTGTGAACGAAACCGGATTCCAGGTTGGCCAGCAAATGGTATTTTTCCGCAAGCGCCGGGTGCAGGGACAGGGGCTCGCGGCTTTCCAGTACCTGGTCAAACTGGGTGACGGGTACCTTGATGAAGTCCAGTTCGCCTGCCAGGAATGAATTCCACCGGGAAGCGTCTTCGGCGATGAACTCTACTTCTATCCGGTCAGTGAAAGGAACAGTGAGGCCTTCGAGCGCTTCCAGCTCAAAACCTCCGTGAACCCCGGGGTCAAAGCCTTCCGCCTCCAGGTTGAACGGTTCCTGCCTGAATCCTGTGTTGCGGACCAACACAGCCCCGGCGCTGTTGAACATCTGCAGTCTGTAAGGTCCGGAGCCAACCGGGTGGATAGCAAACTCCTGGCCATAGTGGTCTACAGCCTCACGCGGCACGATGGCTGAGTAGCCTTGTGCCAGTGTGTGGGTCAACTGCGGGAATGGTGAAATCAACTGGATCTGCAGGGTACGCTCATCCAGTGCCTTTAAACCAGGCACCTCCAGGCTGTAATCTGAGCCATTTTCTTTCCACTCGTCCAGGCCGACAATTCTGTTTTGCCAAAGCCAGGCGCCCTGGGCCCGGGTTTTTGGATCGAATTGTCTCTTGATGGAGTACACAAAATCTTCGGCCCTGAGTGCGCGGCCTTTAGCCGCGGGAAATGCAGGATCGTCGATGAAATGTACGCCGGGTTTGATTCGAATCGTATAAATCAAACCGTCCGAGGAGACTTGTGGAAGCCCGTCTGCCAGGTTGGGTTCAAGCTGGTACGGACGCGCCAGGTACTTGTATCGGTAAAGCGTGTCGTAAAGATTTACCGCAAGGAAATTTGCGTAAATATTGGATGCCTGGGCGGGATCCAGGCTGCTTGGAGCGCCATCCATGGAGTGGCGGTAGATGCTATAACCACGATCGCCGGTTTCCTGGGTTGGTGAAGTGGAGTCGCATGCAGCCCCAACCACCAGCGCAGCAATGGTCAGGAATTTATACAGCGGTTTGTTATCGGACAGGATCACGGGGTTCAGCTTACCCCAGCAGGTCAATACTCTTCCAATAAAGCGTCATAATCCAGCTGAGGTGGTTCGCCGTTATAAATTTTGAACTCGCGGTTCTGCAGCCAGACATCCCTGATCAGCACATAAGGATCGTTTGCTGCATCAAGTTCCGCCTGGAAAGGCAGTAACTCTGCTCTTAGTGATATCAGGTCTACGACCAGCGGAATATAGTTATTGTATTCACGCACTGCGAAGCTGACCGGGTGAAAATAGCCGTAAAATCCGCGGCCAATAAAATCGCGAGCCGTATAGGGTCCGAAAATAGGCATCACCAGGTAGCGGCTGTTTTTCCAGCCCCAAACTGCCAGCGTCTGGCCAAAGTCTTCATCGTACTCGGGCATTTCAAGCTTGGTAGCGACATCAACAAAACCCAGCACACCAACCGTCGAGTTCATCAGGAATCTGCCCGTTGCGGTCAGCGAATCTTCGAACTTGCCCTGCAGGATCAGGTTGATAAAAGTAACAGGGTAGGCCAGGTTTCTGAAAAAGTTCCTTACGCCACGTTGGGGTGCATCGGGCATGACGACATCGTATCCCTTCGCGACAGGCCTGAAGATCGCTTTGTCAAAGCCCATGTTGAACGAGTGGATTTTACGGTTGTAAGCTTCCCAGGGATCCCGTTCGGGGTCTGTCATGGTCACCGGCTGGCTGGAGCAACCGGCTAAAGCGAAAATCATTACCAGCATGGCGGCAAGGCCTAACCCCGTTTTTCTATTCACCGGCAACACTCCTGCCTGAAATATTCAACAGGTCAGAAGCTTCGCATAGACCCGCAAGGCTCATGAGGCTGGCTGGAGCATTGGTGAATTGCAGCTTGTTTTCTGAATCACGTCTGGATGCCTGCCATTCAAGCAGCAGGGAAAGTCCTGCGCTGTCTGCTGTTGTCACATTGGACAGGTCAACTGAGACCATGTTTTCGGAGGCAAGCTTGCGGGCACGAGCGTAAAGCCCGGGCACCGACTTAAAAGTCAGTTCACCGGCAAGTCGGGCGCAACCGTCTTCGCCCAGGTCGATAGTGCAATTATCAGTCATTAATTTTAAACGTACCGGCGTTGATTTCTTCAGTGACTGTATCTATCCCGTCAGCGGTTACGCGTGGTGAGATCTGGTTGCGGAAAGTAATGATGTAGGAAATGCCTTCGACTGTCACATCGAACGCTTTCCAGCCAAGATCCGTCTTGCGAAAGGCGTAATCCACCGGGGCAAACCCCCCGTTTTCAAGCTTGATACGGGTGCGAACCCGGGTCAGTTTTTCCGTGTTGTTGCCCTTCATCGGCAGCACTTCGATCTGCTTGTCGGACCTGAATTCAAGCAGTCCGTCGGAATAACGGTTGACCAGGACATTACTCATGGCTTCGGCAAAAGCGTCCAGTTGCTGCGCACTGATGCCACGACCCGCTTTGCCGAGAATCAGGCGGGCCGAGTATTTGATATCCAGCAGGCTTAGCAGGTCTTCGCGCACGATGGCTCTGAGTTTGTCAGGGTCTGCCTCGAATTCTTCCCGCCGCTCATCGAGCGTTTGCAGCATATGGGTCGACGTCTCTTCGATAATGGTCAAAGGGTCGCGCTGGTCAATGCTGGTATGGCCTTGTGCCGTCTGCACGGCAAACAGCATCATGGCAGAACATAAAATGTGCTTCATCATTCGTCTTTATCCGATCCGGCGTTGAACAGATATTTACCGATAATCTGTTCGAGAACAAGTGCTGATTGCGTGATGAAAAGTTCATCGCCATCCACCAGCATGTCGGGTGCGCCGCCCGGTTCCAGACCAATATACCGGTCACCCAGCACGCCCGAGGTAAAAACCGATGCGCCCGTGTCGGAAGGAATCTCATCAAATCTGGAAGACACCCTCATATTCACGATCGCTTCAAATGTGACCGGATCCAGCTCAACTGAATCAACCATGCCAACCGTTACACCACCGATTTTCACCGGGGCGCGGTCGCGCAGATCGCCAATATTTGTGAACCGGGCGCTGATGACATAGGTTTCCTTGCCTATGTCCTGCCCGTAGTCTGTCGCACGGGTTGCCAGCCAGATCAGGGCGGCTATCCCCAGCAACAGAAAAATTCCGGATGCGAATTCAACTTTGTAGTTCGCTCGCATAGTGTTACCTCATGTCAGGAATGACGTCATGATGAAGTCAAAAATAAGTACCAGGACCGAACTCAGAACGACCGTGTTGGTTGTGGCTGTTCCTACTCCGGCGCCGGTTGGCCGGGCTGAATATCCAAAGTAAACTGCAATCAGGCTGACTGTACCGCCGAAAACAAAGCTCTTCCAGACTCCGCCGATAAAGTCTTTTTCGAAATAGATGCTGGTTTGCAGCTTACTCCAGAAAATACCTGAATCAAGATCCATCACGCCGATGGAAAAAACCACGCTGCCGAGAATTGCCATCGCATTGAACATGGCGGTCAGCAGCGGTACTGATATCACGCCGGCTGCAAAGCGCGGCAGTGCAATCCGGTGAATGGGGTCGATCGCCATCAGTTCCATGGCTTCAATTTGATTGGTGGCTTTCATCAGGCCGATTTCCGCAGTGACCGATGTGCCTGCCCGGCCTGCAAACAACAAGGCCGTAAGCACCGGCCCGAGTTCACGAAACAGGGATTTTCCGACCAGCAGGCTGACCTGGTCAGAGGCGCCAAACTGTTCCAGCGCGTTGATGGCCTGCAGTGATAGCACCATGCCAACGAAAAATCCACAGATCATGATAATGACCAGCGAGCGCGCACCGATCAGGTAAGTCTGCTGCAGAACCGTTTGAATCTGCGTAAGGCTGAAGCGTATTCCGCCCAGCATGCGAAACAGGAACAACAGGCATTGCCCTGCCTGGGCAATTGGGCCGCTGAACATTCCAGAACGTTTTCCTTCGCTCAACATGTCAATCCAGCAACCCCCAGGGGGCTCCGGGACGTTCATAATGGAAGGGGATGGGTCCGTCTACCCTGCCATTCATAAACTGGTTGACGCCCGGGTTGGGGCTGGAACCGAGATCCCCTGGTGGGCCTTCTCCAGCTATTTTTGCAGACGCAATGATGTAGCAGTAATCGACCAGTTCTCGAATCTGGTTCACGTTGTGGGTAACGATAAGACTGGTCAGACCCAGGGCATTGTTTGCTTCGCGCATGAGCGTGTGGATGGTTGAGACTGCAATCGGGTCCAGGCCGGTCAGAGGCTCGTCATACAACATAATGTCAGGATCGAGTACAACGGAGCGGGCAAAAGCAACCCGCCGCGCCATTCCGCCGGAAAGTTCGTGCGGCATCAGGAATTCTGTTCCTCCGAGCCCTACTGCGCTCAGCTTGCTCATAACCAGGCGCCGGATCAATGGTTCCGGCAGATCTGTGTGCTCACGAACGGGTGTGGCGATGTTTTCAAAAACAGTCAGATCAGTAAACAGCGCACCGTCCTGCAGCAGGACACCGATACCCTTGCGAAAGTATTTGAGCTCGCGGTCCGACATGGCAGAAATAAATTGACCGTTAATTTCGATCGTACCCTCATCGGGCCGAAGCTGGCCTGAGATCAGCCGCAGAATCGTTGTTTTACCAGCGCCACTTGGGCCCATGAACGCCACTATGGAGCCGCGCTGGATGTCCATGCTGATACCGTCGAGGATGGTTTTGCGCCCGCGACGGAACACCAGGTCCCTGATGCGGATGACCGGGGTGTCAGTTTCATCAGGGATTGCCTTTGGATCTTCCATCGAATTCCTGGTGAGTAGTGGTGGACAATTGTAGAGGATATGGAGGTGTCATGGACACAAAAAAAGAGAGGAGGCGTAAGCCTCCTCTCCGTGTAGAAGTATTGGAACTCCGCATTTGGTGGACTGCAGATCCTCCGTGGCCTTTCCAACTCCGTCCAGATCCTCAGTTCTCTGCTTCTGGGCTCCGGTCGCGGGACTTCTACTCCCGCCTTATTTCTCGACGTCTTTCGGTCTTCCGATTCCACAGGGTTGCGCCCGTTTCCTCGTCGGTTTCCAGAACTTGCGCTCCTTTCACCTCTCGGCTCTTCCGGCTTGCGCTTTCCGAGCTCTGGACATTTCCGCTGCCGAAGCTGCTTCTTGTCCTCGATCGTCCGAAGCCTGAGCTTCCCCGATCTCTTCGACCTTCCATCAGTGTGAACTGTTTCCAGTCTGTCGACCTGGTGAGGCTTGCGCCTCCTGGCGTCTATCTCAAGGGATCGCGTCTCCCTTTCGAGTCACCCTTCATTGGTACGACCGACTTTTGCAGAGCCCGGTCTGGGTGACGTACTCAGTACCATGTGAGCACTTATCCGTCTTCCGTTACCCTCCATAATGCCTTCCGGCGGGTCGGCCGTCCGGCCGGTGGGTTTCTTCTAACGGGGGATTAAAATTACTCCTGAAAATTCGGATTGTCAACGCAGGTAGATGTGAGTTTATAAGAGATCTTTCATGACTTGTCTCACGTCCAATTGCCAAGTTACTGAATAGATGAAAGTCCCTGAAATTTTCCAAAATTCCAGTTTGCGACAAAGCGAATCTAACGGTTAAATTTTGATCAGACTCAGGTTCAGTGAGGAGAGTAAGATAATTTTTATGCACAAAAAAATATCACTCATGCTCCTGGTCCTGGCTCTCGCGTCATGTGGTGAGACGGAAACTGAATCGTTGAATTCTGTTAGTGCTGCCGGTGGAAGCCAGGCTAGTGAGAGTACACAGGATAAGCCGGCTGTCGAGGCAGTGCCCGCGGATATCCAGGCGGAGCAGGCGCCCAGGTTAACGCTGGAGCAGCTTCAGCAGGAACTGGATATACCGGCGCTGTCCGTACCCTGGAGCGGTGACCTCGATGGCATGGTCGAGCGCAGGGTTGTGCGCGTACTCACCGTATATGGCCTGGGAAAGTACTACATCGATGACGGACGTGAAAAGGGCATCACCTATGAACTGATGAAAATGTTCGAGGACGAGTTGAACAAGCGCTATGGGAAAAAGAACATACGAATACACGTAGTCCTTATTCCGGTCGCGCGTGACGAATTGATTCCGGGCTTGATTGAAGGGCGGGGCGACATTGCTGCCGCGAGTCTCACGATAACGCCGGAGCGGAGTGAGCTGATTGATTTTTCAGACCCGTTGACCCGCCCGTTGTCGGAAATCCTGGTGACCGGCCCCTCCGCGCCTGCAATCACTGGCCTTGAAGACCTTGCTGGCAGGGAACTCTATGTAAGGGCGTCCAGCAGCTATCGATCCAGCCTCGAAGAGCTTAACCGCCGGTTCAGGGATGAAGGTAAAGAAGAAATTGTCATCCGGGAAGTATCCGAATTTCTGGAGGATGAGGATCTGCTGGAGATGGTCAATTCCGGCGCACTGGAATGGACGGTCGTGGACGATTACAAGGCTCAGACCTGGGCGGCAGTGTTCGAGAACCTGGCCGTGCGCGATGACATCGTTTTTCGCACAGGTTCACAAATAGCCCAGGCAATGCGCAAAAACAGCCCCAGGCTGATGGCCTTCGTAAACGACTTCGTCAAGTCTCATCGCCAGGGCACGCTAATGGGCAATATCCTGATCAAACGGTATGTGGATGATTTCGACTGGACCCAGAATGCCCTGGGTGCCAACGATTACAAACGATTTCTCGAAGTCGTGAACATCTTCGAGAAGTATGGCGAGCGGTACGGTATCGATTACCTGATCGTAACAGCGCAGGGTTACCAGGAGTCCCAGCTGAAACAGTCGGCACGCAGTCATGCCGGTGCGGTCGGTATCATGCAATTGCTACCCACCACGGCAGCGGATCCCAATGTGGGCATCGCGGATATTTCCACAGCAGAAGCCAACATACACGCGGGCGTCCGTTACCTTGATTTCCTGCGCAGCCGCTATTTCAGTGATCTCTGGATGGATGAGTATAACCGGACGTTATTTGCACTGGCAGCTTATAATGCAGGTCCTGCCCGCATTGCGAAGCTGCGAAAGAAGGCTGCGCAGCAGGGCTATAACCCGGACAAGTGGTTTGATAATGTCGAGATGGTGGCAGCGAAGGAAATCGGGCGGGAAACGGTCCAGTACGTCACCAATATCGTGAAGTACTACGTTGTCTATCGCCTGAGCATTGTGCGTACCCTGCAGCGGCAAGCGCAAAGGGAAAAGCAGGGGATCAATTGACACTTTTATTTGCCGTGATTGTGAGGAACACTTGATGTCTGAAATGGCTTTTGAAGTAACCGTAAATTTGCCTTATTCAGAGGCGGTCAGTCTCGTGATTGATGCTCTGAAACAGGAAGGTTTTGGTGTGCTGACCCGGATTGATGTGCACGACACGCTGAAAGAGAAGCTGGGTGTTGATTTCCGCAACTACAGTATCCTGGGCGCTTGCAATCCGCCACTGGCGTACAAAGCGCTGAGTCACCGCGCGGACGCCGGCCTGATGTTGCCCTGTAATGTCATCGTCGAAGAAATCCAGGACGGCACACTGGTTCGCATCGTTGATCCGGCTGCAATGATGCTGGCTGGCGGTCTTGCCGGAGATCCTGCGATGGAGGAGGTCGGCAGCGAGGCCGGCGCGCGCCTGAAGCGCGTGGCGGAAGTTCTGGCTGGCAGAGCCCGTCCGGTTATTGCTTGACGAACTGGCGCCAAGCATCAAAGATATAAAACAATTCAATCCAGGAATCACTCCATGACCCGACCCGCCAATACCGGGCTGTTGCTACGTGCAATCGGCCTGAGCCTGTTCGTTCTGTTTCTGCCCGCCATTGCAATGGCGTCTGCCGGGGCAGGGCTGGAATTTGTTGATCTGACCGGGCACTGGGCGGGAATCTTATCGCTGGTGATCTTTGTGGCAGCTTATTCACTGGTGATCGGCGAAGAAATGCTGCACCTGCGCAAATCAAAGCCGGTGATCGTCGCGGCAGGCCTGATCTGGGTACTCGTGGCGATCGCATTCCAGCAAGCCGGGGACGTCGACCGGGCTCACCTGGAAATACGCGGTGACTTGCTGGAGTTCGTGGAACTGTTTCTGTTCCTGCTGGCGGCGATGACTTACATCAACACGATGGAAGAGCGTGGCGTATTCGATGTATTGCGGGTCTGGCTGGTCACCCAGGAGTTTTCGTTGCGGAAGATTTTCTGGATAACCGGTGGGCTGGCTTTCGTCATGTCGCCGATTGCAGACAACCTGACCACGGCGCTGCTGATGGCTGCCGTCGCAGTCGCGGTAGGGGGCAGCAACAAGAAATTTATTGGCATCGCCTGTATCAATATCGTGGTCGCCGCAAATGCCGGTGGCGCCTTCAGTCCCTTCGGTGATATTACAACCTTGATGGTTTGGCAAAAGGGAATTGTTGAGTTCCAGCAGTTTTTCGCCTTGTTTCTTCCATCTGTCGTGAACTGGCTGGTAACTGCGACAATCCTCAGCTTTGCGGTCGGAAAAGAGCATCCAGAGCCAATCACTGACAAGGCTGAATTGCAACACGGCGCCTGGGTTGTAGTTGGGCTGTTTATCGTGACCATTACGATGGCGGTGTCGATGCACAATCTACTGCACCTGCCGCCTGTAGTCGGCATGATGACCGGCCTGGGATTTTTGAAGATGTTCGGCTACTACCTGCAACGTCGCGATGTTGCGATTGCCAAAGGACGCGAGGTGGCACAAGTCGAGGCCACACCGCTCGGCGTTGTGGCTGTGCACGAAGGGGAACCCGAAAGTAACCAGAAAATATTCGACATTTTCCATAATCTGCAGCGCGCCGAGTGGGATACTTTGATGTTCTTCTACGGCGTGATCATGTGCGTGGGTGGCCTGGGCGCATTTGGTTATCTCGCGATTGGTTCCGAGTGGATGTACGAGGGAATGGGTGCAACAACGGCAAATATCATTGTTGGCTTCGCCTCGGCTATCGTGGACAACATCCCGGTCATGTTTGCCGTGCTGGAAATGAACCCTGACATGTCACTGGGCCAGTGGCTGCTGGTAACACTCACTGCGGGTGTTGGTGGTTCGATGCTGTCCATCGGCTCGGCGGCCGGTGTTGCTGTCATGGGAACGGCCCGCGGAATCTACACTTTTTTCGGTCACCTGAAATGGTCCTGGGCGATCCTGCTGGGTTACATAGCGAGTATTGGTGTCCACTTCCTGGTCAATGGATCAAAGTTCACCTGATGCCGGGGCGCCTGTTTCCGGTCAGCAGGACGCCACATGAGCCCCAGTGAACAACGGGACGTTGGTCTCAAGAAAGAAATCAGCGCACTGGGTTTCGGCGCCATTGCCCTGAACGGAACCATTGGCGCGGGTATATTCGCCCTGCCTGCGATCGCGCTTGAGCTGGCCGGGCTTTTCAGTCCCTGGATTTACGTCGCCTGCGGAATTCTGATCATGGCGATCGTTTTCGTTTTTGCCCGGGTGGCAAGCTTCTTCTCTGATACCGGTGGACCGGTTACCTATGCAACGCAGGCATTTGGCCCGTTCGTGGGCTTTCAGGCCGGCTGGCTTCTGACCCTTTCACGCGCAGCGGCCTTTGCCGCGAACGCTCACTTGATGGTCACCTATGCAGGTTGGTTCTGGGAACCGCTGGCGGATGGTAACGTACACCTGGTCGCCGTGGGCCTGGTTTGCGTGGTGTTAACGGCGATCAACATCATCGGCATTCGCCAGGGCATGATGGCGATTTTCGCCCTGACTGTACTCAAGCTGCTGCCACTGATATTGCTGGTTTTCCTTGGAATCAGCCAGACCAATCCAGAAATATTTACCGGGGCCGATATTCCGCCGCTCTATTCGCTGGGCGATACGATGCTGATCGTTTTTTATGCCTTTGTCGGATTCGAGAGTGCGGTTGTCCCGGCCGGCGAGGCGCGAAACGCCAGGAGGGACATCCCTGTGGCCCTGGTACGCACCATTTTGGCCATCACGGTGTTTTACTTCCTGATCCAGATCGTGACCATTTCGGTGGCGCCTGATGTTATCGGCAGCAGAACGCCACTGGCCGATGTGGCCATGATCCTGTTGGGAACTGCGGGTGCTGCCATCCTGACGCTGGGCGCTGTTTTCTCGATCACCGGCAACCTCACATCCAGCATGCTGTCCGCCCCCCGGATGCTTTACGCCATGGGTCAGCTGGGTAGCCTTCCGGATTGGTTTGGGCGCATTCATCCACGCTTCCAGACACCGACAAATGCCATCCTGTTCTATGCAGGTTTTTCAATAGTCCTGGCCATGAGTGGCGGCTTCGCTTTCCTCGCTGTGATCAGCACGATCGTGCGCCTGATGGTCTATGTCATGTGTATCGCTACCCTGCCAGTCCTGCACCGCAAGCTGGGTGAATACGAAGGACAGTTCAGGCTTTGGGGCGGGATGGCAATTCCCATCATTGCCCTGGTGATCAGCATTTGGCTGATGACGCATGCTTCGCTGAAGTCCTGGACCACGACTGGCGCATTCCTGATATTAGGCGCCGTGCTTTACTTTCTGACCCGGCGCCGTGCAGGTTCGGACACCTGATTGAATTCGTGGTCAGCTTTTGCGATCAGTCAAACTCAGCCAGTGAGCGGTAGGGAATGCGGTAGAGCTTGGTGTAAAGCACGGGGACGATGATCAGGGTGAGAACCGTGGCGAAACCCAGCCCGAACATGATCGTAACCGCCATACTCTCGAAGAAAGCATCCCCCAGCAATGGCAGCATGCCAAGAATGGTGGTGATCGCAGCCAGCGACACGGGCCGCACACGGCTGACGCCGGAATCGAACACGGCCTGGTAGGCCTCTTTGCCCGAGTGCAGCTCGGTGTTGATCTGGTCCAGAAGCACGATACCGTTCTTGAGCAACATGCCTGACAGGCTGAGCAGTCCGAGCAAGGCCATGAATCCGAACGGTTTGTTCATCAGCAACAGGCCCGTTGTCACACCAATGATGGCTAGCGGAACGGTGGCCCAGATCACCAGCGGCGCCCGCACGGCATTGAACAGAAGCACCGTGATTATGAACATGGCCAGGTAACCCATCGGCAGCGACATGAAAACAGCCTCCTGGGCATCTCTCGATGTTTCATATTCGCCGCCCCATTCAAGAACATAACCTTCGGGCAGTTCGATGGCCTCGATTTTCGGACTGAGGCGGGCGAACAGGTCGTTGGCCGTTTCGGTGCCAGAAGCGTCCGGATCAGCCAGAACGGAGAGAGTCCGTTTACGGTCACGACGCTGGATCAGCGCGTCTTCCCATTCGGTCCGGAATTCATCGACCACCTCGTCGATCTGGACGTACCGCTGAAACGTAGTGCTCCAGAGTTGTACATCGTGAATGGAATCGATGTTCAGCCGCTCGTCATCAGGCAGGCGGACCATGATCGGCATCAGGTTGGTGCCTTCGCGATACAGGCCGACCCGTTGCCCGGAAAAACTCATCAGCAGGGAATTGTCGAGATCCCGCTTGTTGATACCCAGGCGCCTGGCGTTGACCTCGTTCAGTTGAGGCCGCAGCATCTTGCTGCGCTCACGCCAGTCATCACGGACGCCAGTGGCCCCCGGATCGTCGTGCATGATGGCTTTGGCCTGCACGGCGAGTTGCCTCAGAATGGCCGGATCGGGACCGATAAAGCGGGCCTCGATCTTGGCAGCAGGAGACGGCCCGATATCCAGCCGCTTGAACTTGACGTCCGCCTCGGGGTAGTTCAGTTCAAGGAAATCGTCTACTTCCTCCATCAACACAGCAAGGTCATCCGGGTCCTTCGCCCTGAACATCAACTGTGCGTAACTGGAATACGCCGCTTCGGGCGCATAGGTCAACATGAACCGGGGCATACCTCCGCCGATCACGGCGTGGGCAAAGGCGTAACGCGGGTCATCGCCCAGGGCTTGCTGGATTTCGACGACGTACTCGTCGGTTGCCCGGATATCAGTACCTTCGGGAAGCCACAGGTCCACCAGGAAAATCGGCGTGGTCGAAGGCGGAAAAAAGGCCTGCTGGACCTGGCCGAATCCGGCCACGGCTGCGAACAGCATCAACACCATCGCAAGCATGGTGACGGTGCGGTGCCGCATACAGAAATCGAGCAATGCCCGGTATATCGTGAATAGAATTCCCTGGTAAGGATCGTCGGGCTCCTCGCCGGTTTCCGTTGCGTGCCTGATTTCTTCCTTGAAAAACAGGGAACAGAAAAACGGGGTCAACGTGATCGCGGTGAACCAGCTCAGAAACAGGGAATACATCAGCACCCAGAACAAGGAACCCACGAATTCACCGGTGGAATCAGGTGAAAGGCCGATGGGCGCAAAGGCCAGGATGGCAATCACGGTGGCGCCGAGCAGGGGCCACATGGTCTGTTTGACAATGGCGTTGGCGGCGTCCAGCCGTGTCAGGCCACGCTTGAGGCCAATCAGTATGCCCTCTGTCACGACAATGGCGTTATCGACCAGCATACCCAGCGCGATGATCAGTGCACCCAGCGAAATGCGCTGCAGTTCCAGGCCGTGGTATTGCATCAGGATGAAGGTGCCGCTGCAGGTCAGGAACAGGATCAGGCCAATCAGGAAGCCACTGCGCAAACCCATGAAGAACAGCAACACGATAATCACGATCACGACCGCCGCAACCAGGTTGAACAGGAATGAAGCGACCGATTTTTCGACTTCCCCTGGCTGGTTGTAGATGCCATGCATTTCCATACCGACGGGCGTAACGCTTTGCAGAGTGCGGAGCTTTGCTTCCACTGCCCTGCCAATATCGACGACGTTTACCCCACTGGTAAAAGCCACCCCTACGACCAGTGCCTGCTGGCCGCCAAACCGCATGATCCGGTCCGGAACTTCGGCATAACCGGGGTAAACGTCCGCTACATCACCGAGATAGATCAGTTGCTGCGAAGCCGGTTCGCTGATCAGCAGCTGTTCCAGTTGCTCGACATCGGTGAATTCCCCCGTCGGATTGATGCGGACGGATTCGGAACCGGCGCGAATCTCGCCGGCGTTGGATACGACGTTCTGGGTCTGCAGCAACGAGTAAATGCGTTGGATTGAGATGCCAAGCGCCGCCAGCCTGGCCTGTGAGATCTCGACGAATACCTGTCTTTCCCGGCTACCCGATACATCGACCCTTGCCACACCGTCCACGAGCACCAGTTCCCGGCGGACATAATCGACAAAATCTTCCAGTTCACCATAGCTGTAGCCCGGTCCGGTCACGGCGAGCATCAGTCCAAACACGTCGCCGAAATCATCCAGGATCATGGGTTCGCTGGTTCCAGGCGGTAATTCACCCCGAATCACCATGTCGCGCACCCGGCGGCGCAGGTTATCCCATTCCTGCTCGAGTTCCGCGCCGCTATAGGTTCTTTCGATCTGGGGCGTGATTTGTGAAAGCCCCGCGCTTGAGGTCGATCTGACCTTGTCCAGGGAAGCCATTTGTTGCAGCGCCTGTTCAACCGGGTAAGTGACTTCCTCTTCCACCTGCTGTGCTGAGGCACCCGGGTAGCCGACAATGATTTTTGCCTCCTTGATCGTGAACGGAGGGTCTTCCAGTTGGCCCAGCGAGAAAAAGGCCGCCATGCCGCCCACACCGAAGATCAGTACCAGCATCCAGCTGATGACTTTCTTTTCAATGGCGAATTGCGAAGGAAGCATTAAAGACCCTGTTCGCGTTCCATCGGACGCACCCACATCCCTTCTTCGACCGCATTCACGCCGGCAGCGATGATCTTCTCACCTTCCTGGAGTCCGTCCCGTATGGCGATCTTGCTGCCGGTCAGTTGTCCCACGATCACATCACGCCGGGACGCCCGCATGGTTTCGGGGTCAACCACCCACACCTGCTTGAACTCTGAATCCAGCGGTTCTTCCTCAGCGCTGAACACCGCTTCGATCGGCACCAGGGTCATGTGAGCCGCTTCCTCCTTGAACAGCCGGGACAGGTCGGCAATCACCGTGGCGCTCATACCCGGCAGCACATTCAGGTCATCGGGCACCGGCAGGGAAAAAGTCACTTTGTAGGTCAGGGTGGCCGCATCCGCCTCGGTTTCGTGTTCCTTGTAATGCGCTGTGAAAGTCCGGTTGATATCAGAACCAAACCGCACCTGGACGGGTTGGGTGTCACGGTTGGAGCGGGTTCGCTCCACTCGCGCGATAATGGATTCGGGCACATCGACCAGAACGTCGATCATTTTTATGGTCTGGATGATCAGGACTACCTGCCCCGGAGTGACCGATTCGTGATTTTCAGCCAGTCGCCGGGCTACAACGCCATCGAATGGCGCAAACAGCCGCGTATAGTCCAGGTTGTTCTGCGCGCGCTCCAGGTTGGATTCCGCCACCTTCATCAGTGCCAGCCTCTGGTCGTAATCCGCCTGGGAAATCAGCTGGCGGCCGATCAATTCCGCCGCCCGCTTGAACTGGGCGACGGTCAGGTCGTACTCGGCGCGTGACTGGTTCACGCCTGCCTGGTAATCCGACGGGTCGAGCCGTGCGAGCAAGTCTCCCTGCTCGACTTCGATACCCCTGCCGGCGGGAAATTCGATCAGCTCACCGCCTACACGGAAGGCGAGATCAGCCACGTCAGAGGCGCGCACCTCACCGGGGAACGAACGGATCAACAACGCATCGGGGCCTTCGACCGTGAAAATTTTGGCGGGCCGTGCAACTTCAGGCGGGGGTGGTGGTTCCGGGCGGGAACAGGCGGTTAGTAGAATGAACTGGGCGAGTATCAGGGATACGAGAATTTTGTTCACGAAACAGGTCCTCCTACTGGAGGCCTATTCTACACGTGCATTCAAATGCGGATTACAGACTCAGGACAATTTTCTGATAGAGCCCGCCGAAATAGAATTCGGAGTCGATCTGCTCCGGCTTAACGCTGTCGGGAAAGAAAGCGGGCAATTCTTCGCGCCACAAGTCCATCGCAAACGGCTCGAGCCAGGCCAGGATCGGCTTCATTACGTAACGCATCGGGTTGCTACGCTTGGGACCGTGGTAGTCGACAAATATGACCTTGCCGCCCGGGCGGGTGACCCTGATGGCTTCTTCCACAGTTTTGCGGCGTGCATCCTCAGGCTGTTCGTGCAACAGGAAAAAGACCACGGTTTCGTCAAAATTGGCGTCGGGAAACGCCATTGCAGTGGAATCCTGCAGGTGAGCCGCGACGTTTTGATGGCGATCCAGCTTTTTCTGTACATTTTCAATCTGGATCGGTGCAACATCCAGCACATCCAGGTGTGAGTCCGTTTTTGCCAGGTGGTCCGCAACCCGGCTGGAGAAATCGCCGTAAACACAAGCGACCTGGAGCACCCGGCTATCGGGTTCGACGGTCATTTCGTCGAGGACCGCAGCGGTGAGGCGTTTCATGTTGCCCCACAGGATCAGGTTAACGACCCATTCGCGCTCGAAAAAGTAGAATGAATTTGGGTGTAGATAAGCCCACCAGTAAGTGTCCTGCAAATATTCCGGGATTTCCGGTACAGGATTTACGGGTACAGGGGTGGATTGCGTTGCGGCATATCCTTCCACGCTGTAATCAAAACTCTCTGCTATTGCTCTTGAATCGTCGGTCATCTCTGCTCAAATCTTGTACAAATAAAAAGCCGTCGTCACGGTGCCGATTAAGGCAACCAGGTAGACGGCATTGGCAACCACCTTGTCTTTCCTCACCCCAAAATCGTGAAACACGACTCTCAGGCGATGTGCAGCATGCCACAAAGAGAGTGAAATTACGACGAACAGGCAAATTTTGCCCAACCCGTTCGTCGCAAAGTTGTGAATGTTTTCAAACTGTAAGCCTTCCGGCACCTTGTCCAGCGCAATAAAAAGGAAAAGCGCGATCAACACCGGAAAGACGAAAGCGGCTATGGTTCCACCGGCGGCAAACAGGCCCCATACTACGGATTTTTTAGCAATGCTCATATCAAATGACCCCCGCCAGCCAGAACACCGCAAGGGATACCAGGGCCCAGGCAACGTAGTGGCCGATAACAATGACCTGATCGGGCAGCTTATTTTCACCCAGTTGGACCGGCATGGCCTTTGGCGCGAGCTTGAACCAGTCAAAAGTCATGTAAAACAGATAGAAAATCAGCGCGGCCGCATGGAAAGCGACCATCAATGAATTTTGCTGAGATTCAAGGAAAGCGTTCCATTGCAGGGGTCCCGCAGCCAGCGAGCCGAGCCCCCAGATAGTCAGGAAGCAATAAAAACCGACCAGAAGGCAGGTTACTTCCCTGAGCATGTAGTGCCTGTAGCGTCCGTTGCGCATATACCAGGTGGTTTTCGAAACGGGACGGACATAGGGCCGACGGCTCATGACTTACCTCCCGGCAATTTCTGCTTCCACCACTCGATCGCGCCATCCACTTTCATCTGCTGAACGGCGGCTGCCGGGTCGACACTCTTGGGACAGACTTCCGAACAGGCCCCGACAAACGAGCAGTCCCACACGCCATCATGGTCAGCCAGGATGTCGAGCCGCTCCGACTTGCCCTGGTCCCGGGAATCGATGTTGTAGCGGTGAGCCAGGGCCAGCACGGCAGGCCCAATAAAAGATGAATCCAGCGCGTATTGAGGGCAAGCGGCGTAACAACACATGCAGTTGACACACATGGTGTACTGCTTGAACTTGTGAAGCTGACCGCGCGACTGGTTGTATTCTTCGTTTTCGGCTGGCGGATCGTCCTTGCGGATAATGTAGGGCTTGGCGCGCTGCAGTTTTTCCATGACATCGTCAAGGACAACCACCAGGTCTCTCTCGATCGGGAAATTTTCCAGCGGTTCAATCCGTACTTTGTCAGGCAAATCCCGGATAAAGGTTTTACAGGTCAGGCTCGGCTCACCATTGACCATCATGCCGCAACTGCCGCACACCATCATGTGGCAGGACCAGCGATAGGCCAGAGTGGTGTCGATGTTCTCCTTGACGTAGTTGATGGCGTCCAGGATGGCCCAGTCTTCTTCACAGGGTACCGAGTATTTCTGGAATCGCGGCGTCTCATCCTGTTCCGGGTCGTAGCGCAGGACTTCCAGTTCAAGCTGCCTGGTGCTCATTTGTCTTTCCCCCCCGAATAATCGCGCACGCCCGGTTTAGAGCGGGTGATGGTCACATCCAGCCATTCGATCCGCGGCCGGCCGTCACTCTGCCGATAGGCCAGCGAATGCTTGAGGAAATTCTCGTCATCGCGTTCCGTGTAGTCGAGCCGCTGGTGAGCGCCGCGGGACTCGCGCCGTTCAAGCGAGCCTTCGGCGACGGTCTCGGCCACATCCAGCATGTTGCGCAATTCCAGTGCTTGCTGCAGGTCCGTGTTGAACACATTGCTCTTGTCATGCACTTCGATGTCGCGATAGCGTGCCCGAATGCCAGCGATTTGCTCGCATGCAGCCAGGGCGCCCTGTTCGTCGCGGTAAATTCCAGCGCCTTGTTCCAGCGTGGTTTTCATTTCCCGCCTGAGCCCGGCAATGGATTCATCGCTACCGTTCTGCTGCAGGAGTTCGCGCACCCAGGTGACAACAGAGTTGGCCTGCTCCGCGATGCCTGGATCATCTTCAACCTTACCCGCCTCCCTGGCATAGGCCGCCGCACGTTCAGCAGATCGTTTACCTGAAACCAGCAGGTCGGTAAGCGAGTTCGATCCCAGACGGTTGGCGCCGTGCAAGCCGGAACAGGAGGTTTCTCCGATGGCGAAAAGTCCCGGCATCGGAGTCTCGCCATTGATGTTGCTGTCGATGCCGCCCATCATGAAATGGATCACCGGTCTGACCGGCACCAGATCCGTTACGGGATCATGACCCACATAGGAAGAAGCCAGTTCCCGAACCAGTGGTAATCGTTCATTTATCTTCTTCTCACCCAGGTGGCGCATATCGAGCAACACGCAATCGCCCCAGGGAGTCTCAACCGTGTTGCCTTTTTTCTGCTCGTGCCAGAAGGCCTGGCTGAGGCGGTCACGAGGCCCAAGCTCCATGGTTTTCAGAACGGTCTCGCCGATCGGGGTCTCCGGACCCATGCCGTAATCCTGCAGGTAACGGTAGCCGTCCTTGTTAACCAGGATACCGCCCTCGCCACGGCAGCCTTCGGTCAACAGGATGCCGGTGCCGGGCAGGCCGGTAGGGTGATATTGCACGAACTCCATATCTTTCAACGGCACGCCGGCACGGTAAGCCATGGCCATTCCATCGCCGGTTTTGATCGCGCCGTTGGTCGTGAACGGAAACACCTGTCCGCCGCCGCCGGTTGCCATGATCACTACAGGCGCTTCGAACGAGAAGAACCGTCCGCTGCGCATCTCCATGGCCACCACGCCGCGGCAGGTGCCGTTCTTGTGCAACAGCTCAATGGCGAAATACTCGTCATAGCGCTTGATGGTCGGAAATTGCAGTGAAGTCTGGAACAGGGTATGCAGGATGTGGAATCCGCTCTTGTCCGCGGCATACCAGGTGCGTTTCTTTTTCATGCCACCAAAGGGCCGGACCGCAACCGATCCATCATCTTCGCGGCTCCAGGGGCAACCCCAGTGCTCAAGTTGTACCAGTTCCAGGGGTGCCTGGCTGACAAAATACTCAACCACCTCCTGGTCGCACAGCCAGTCACCGCCGCTAACCGTATCGTCAAAATGCATTTCCAACGAGTCTTCGGCAGTTTTTACGCCGGCAGCACCGCCTTCCGCCGCACAAGTATGGCTGCGCATTGGGTAAACTTTGGAGACCAGTGCAACTTCGAGTTCCGGATTATTCTCCGCAATTGCGATTGACGCCCGCAGGCCGGCGCCGCCGGCACCGACAATGACGATATCCGCCCTTATAGTTTCCATCAATTTCCCCGTCAGAAACGGTATTTCCAGGACGCAGAAATCAACCAGAGATCATAGTCCTGTGTGGGTTGTCCCAGCGTCAGTACGTTAAACATAGTGTCCTGAGAGACGTCGTCCAACGCAAAATCGTCCACCTTCAGATGTCCGCTTTCAGCCCGAAGCGTGACTGCGGAGCGCTGGTTGATGTCCAACTGGCCGTAAACGACAAATGTTCTGAGCTTGTTCTTCAATGCCGGTAAAGGGGCGGTTGTAATAAAATCCGCAGCGGTCACATTGATCTGGCTTTCGAGATAGGAAAAGGTGTAATCGAAGCCGAAGGTGAAATTCTCTTTGGCCCCCAGATCCTCAAAGCCGGCGTGGAAGTTAAGCGTATCCACCTGGTCTTCGGTGTCCGCCCACCAGTCGCGGTCTTCGCGATACGCGGTCTCCGGTTCCCAGCTGAAGATCTGCCGGTTGGACTGGCGCGCGTCCCAGTTCTCATGGGTGAAGAACGCGCTCAGAAAAACCTTGTCGGCCGGGTGGTAGCCAAAATCCAGTGTCCATGAGTGTGCCTTGGCCTTATTCAGTCCGAATGCGCCCTGGTCGTAATCATCTTTCCAGTTGCTGCCGGTCACGCCGATATTGAATTCCTGCACCGGGAACCAGTCCACTCGCACCCGCCATTCATCACGGTCACGGTCTGTCTGGTTGTACTTGCGTTGCCAGGGGTGGTTTTGCCAGGCGTCTGGCGGCAACACGCCGGGCAGGTATGATTCCTGAAACGGCCGGTTGCCTACGTATTCATCGACATCCCGGTCAGAGTGGCGGTAATCAATGCTGGCAGACAGGTTTTCCCAGGATGTCAGCCGGGCACCAGCCAACCATGCCCATTCGTTCGAGTCTTCCACCTCGCTGAACGTGCGGGAGTAATCATTCCACTCAACACCGCCCTTGAGTCCGAAACCGCGCGTGACGTTCCAGTTCAGCAGCGCGTCCGCCTTGTGCCGGGTGTAGCTGTAGGGAAGATTGATCCTCGATTCGGCAGTGGGTTTCTGGTTTTCCGAATCACCACCGATGTACCGGTAAGCAGCCTGCGGGGTTTTATTGTCGCGGTCATCGTAGCGGTAGTTTGCCACCAGGTTGAGTCGACGAGTCAGGCGGCTGGTCAGCCGGGTGCTAAACAGGGTCGTATCAATTTTTGCATCTGCTTCAGTGCGGGGCAGCTCTTCGCGCACCCGCAGTGCCGGGTTGATGGTGTAAGGCAGCAACGCGTCGTCCTGTTTCATCGTGCCCCAGGAAAGATCCGCTGTCAGACGAGTCCTGGCGTTGAAAATGAACCCACCGTATGCCTTGAACTGGAGATAGCTGTTCTCGGGTTCCAGCGCCATCCGGCCAAACCCGTCGGAGTAGGCAACACCCTGTTCCCAGTTGCCGACTTTTCCATAAGCATTCTGCCAGGTCAAAGAGGCGTCGTCGTTATTGAAAAACGAGGCGTACATACCGGCGCCGAATTGGGCACGGCCATTGGAATAGTTGAACATCAGGCTAAAGCTGTCAGTAGTCCAGTTGACCGGCGCTACCAGTTCAGCTGACCGGGCGCTGCCAAGGCTGTATCCGAAAACACCAAAAGTGTTACGCACACCATTCCTGTTTTCATGCCGGAAATCGATTGCCATGTTCCAGTTCGCACTGATTTTCAGCTGGTAGTCCAGTGTCAGGGACTTGCGATCTGTCTTGATGTCATAGGGTCTCAGGAAGTCGTCGAGTTTAGCGAAACCGCCCGTATTGCTGGTGCCATCAGCAACCTCCCAACCCAACGGCATTCTCAATTCGTCGCCGCCCAGGCCCATGTACGGCGTCAGGCCGTTGTTGAACTTGTTGTTGGGAATCTGCCGGTAATCGAACTTGAGGCGCTGCTTACCCTGTTGGCTGAAGTCGAATTCGATACGCCGCGAATTGAGGCCGAGCCGCCAGCCCTGGAAACGCCAGCGTGTCAAATCACCGCTGTTCCATGCAGGACGTTTCTCCAGTCTGAAGTCGACCAGCGCATAAGCACCCTGATCGGTTAGCCCCGAATATTTTCCATAGCGGAATGAATCATCACTGAGATAGTAGAGACCCACTTCGACTTCATTATCGACCACTGACTCTTTCTTTTTTTGTTCTTTCTTCTTCTGATCTTTCTTGTCTGCATCTTTCGTGCTGTCATCCGCTTTTTCCTGGGCCCAGGAGGACAGCGGCGAAACCAGCAATGCCAGCACTATTACGCTCAGAACTGTTTTGTTTCGGTTCGTCATCATTATCTCCTCACGTATCTGCACAGGTCAGCGCGTAAAGCCCGGGCCGGACGGGTGATTGGATCCGTGAACCTGGTTATGGCAGTTCAGGCATTGGTTAGCCAGCACTTGAGGTGCAGCACCCCCAGGCGGGATCCCGGTACCGCTGTAGGCCAGACTTGGGTGGTTCCAGGCGTTGTGGCACTGCTGGCACAGCCACGGTCCGCGACCGTTGAGTAGCGGTTCGTAGTTGGAGCCGTGGGGCTGGTGGCAGGTACTGCAGTCTTCGCGAGCCGGTTGATGCTCAAACACGAAAGGTCCACGCTTTTCGGCATGGCATTCGTAACAGGTTTCGTTGATGGTGTTTTGGATCAGGCTGGCTTCACCGGCCGAGCCATGGGGCTTGTGGCAGTCGGTGCAGGACATCAAGCCGATGTGCGAGGTCGCCTGAGTGGCTGCCTGGACAGGATGGCGTGACTGCCGCATGAACTGTGCGCGTTGTTCGGCGTGGCAGGCGTAACAGACCTGCGGTTGGCTTTCCAGAACCAGCACAGGATCAGTTTCAACGTGCAGGTCGTGGCAATCCACGCAGGCGGTCTCCTGGATGTCGTGCATGCTGCCCATCCAGTGGAAGCGGGAGCCGTTGTCGTGGCAGGTCAGGCAGGAGTTGTTCTTGAGTTCTGCCGTTTCGTCAGGACCGAAGGTGACTGCGGGGCTGGGGCGTGTTCCATCTTTGGCGCGCTTGGTATGAGCCTTGCTGGGCCCGTGACAGGACTCGCAGCCATGGTTCCCTTCGGCCATCGGTGCCGCCGGGTCCGCCGTCGTAGCCATGCGGGATAAAAGGATTTCGTGAGCGGCCTGGGCGCGACCTTCGCCATGGCAGGCCAGGCACATTTTTGAACCCCTGGAATACTCAGCTTCGGTTGCCTCGGCTTCATCGCCCGCGGCCAGTGTCGTTCCGCCCGAGATGAAACAGAGTGACAAAGCCGCCAGGGCCAGTCCTTTGCTGAAAACTGAATAACTGTAGGAATGTTCGATCATGGTACCGTGCTCTCCAATGCGGTGTAGAAGACTGTCAATTGCCAGTCGAGTGTCTAGTTGTTTTTCGCACCCTGATCAACCCAGAGCCGGATGGTTTCGATGTCTTTTTTTGCAACGGGATCCATTGATCCGTGAGGCATGCTGATGGATGGATCAGCACGGCCTTCCATCAGAACGATCAGGTTGCTGCCGGCGCTGTCGCCGCTGATGATCATCGGGCCGAATTTTGTTCCTTTCATCAGGTCATCGTAAGTGACCATGTTCAACCCACTGGCTTCAAAGCCTTCCCCGCCGGGTGCGTGGCAAGCGAGACAGTTCTGGTCGATGATGGGTTTTACGTTTTGCGAAAAACTTACCGTTTCTTCCCTGGCGCAGCCGGTCAGCGCAGTTATCAAGGCCAGGGGTACTGTGGCTGCGAGCAGCCAATTGGCCAACATTCCAGTCCTGTTCATCAATTTTCTCCAAGTTCTTAAATTAGTGTTAAAAATTACGCTGCCAGCCTCTTGACACTCATGATGCATGTCAACTAAACGAAATTATTGAAGGGTCATTACCTCAAAAAGGTTAAAATTCTGAATCAATATTATCATCGGTGGTATCTGAATGTGAAAACGGGAATTGTGGGCGCGGGAATTTCCGGATTGGCGACGGCTCAGGCCATCCTCGCCCGGGATCCCCATGCGGAAGTTGTGATCTTCGAAGCAGGAGCACACACCGGGGGGAAAGTCCTGACTGAGATCACCGAGGAAGGCTATTTGTGCGAATGGGGCGTGAACGCATTCCTCGACAAAGTACCCCGGACGCTTGAGTTGTGCAGGGAAATTGGCCTGGACCCGGTTTCGGGCGATGCATCGGCAAAGAAAAGGTATGTCTTCAGCGCAGGCGAGCTGCATAAGCTGCCTGAAAAGCCTCCGGAATTCATGCTTTCCAGGCTCCTCAGTTTGCCTGGGCGCCTGCGCGTTATCGGGGAAGTGTTTTCAGGCAAGACAAAAAAGCCGGATGAAACACTGGAGGAGTTTGGAACCAGGCACCTTGGCCGGGAAGCCTTTCAGAAGTTGATCGATCCGATGGCTTCGGGCGTGTTCGCAGGCGACGCCTCGAAAATGAGCCTGCAGAGCTGCTTTCCACGTATTCATGAAGTGGAGTCGGAATATGGCAGCCTGATTCGGGGCTTGATCAAGCTACAGAAAAAAGCGCGTCATGAGGGTAAAAAAGACACACCGGGGCCAGGTCCCGGCGGCAACCTGACATCGTTCAGGGCAGGCATGAGCGTGATGACCGACACGCTTACAGCGGAGCTGGGCTCACGGGTTCGTGTCAACTCACCGGTTAACAGCATCAGCGGCAGCGACGGACAATACACGCTGCACATGGCGGACGGCGGCAAGGAGGATTTTGATGCGGTTATCCTGGCTGCGCCGGCCTGGGCCCAGGCGGAAATTCTGAAGGACCTGGCGCCTGGAATAAGTAAACGGCTCAGCGAAATTGAATATCCTGCCCTGTCCGTGGTGTGCATGGGTTATAGCGAAAAAGAGGCTGCGGGCTGTATGGACGGCTTCGGCTTCCTCGTTCCTTCCAGGGAAAAAAGAGGCATCCTGGGTACTGTTGCCGATTCGAATGTGTTTCCCGGCCGGGCGCCGGCGGGTTCAGTATTGTTCCGCACCATGGTGGGTGGCGCCCGCTCACCGCATTTGGCAGAGTTACCTGACGGCCAACTGCTGGACCGCATCCAGTCTGATTTGAGAGATATCATGGGGCTGTCGGCGGAACCGGAATTTGTGAAAATCTACCGGCACGAAAAAGCGATTCCGCAGTACCTGGTGGGGCACGCTGCAAGGCTGGCGGACATTGAAGAACAGCTCAGGCATTTACCGGGACTGATCCTGACAGGAAACGCTTTCCGCGGTGTCAGCCTGAATGACTGCGTGCTCAATGCGAAGAAAACAGCGCAATCTATCAGTGCCGGAATTAGCTGAAAAGAGGCAGAAAAGTCGTGATAAGAAACAGTCTCAAGGTCAAAGTAGGTATTTACATGGTGCTCGCACTCACCGTGGCTGTCTTCCTGTTTACCTTCATGGTGGTTCGCAACAGCCGCGAGGAGTTGCTGCAACAGGCAATTGGCAATGCTGCGCAGTTATTGGAAGTCATCACCAAGAGTACGCGTTTTGCGATGGTGCAGAACAAGCCTTCATATGTCGATGAGATCATCCAGGACGTGGGTGCCCAGAATGAAATTGACCGGGTAAGAATTCTCAGCAAGAACGGTACAGTCATTCACTCCTCTGATATAAGTGAAATAGGCACGCTGGTTGATCAGGAAGCAGAGGCCTGCCTGGCCTGTCACCTCGATGAAGAATCCATGCGGCAGAGCCCGATGATTGGGCGTCCGCGGTTTTTCACCAACGAGGCAGGGCAGCACATGCTGGGCAGCACGGCAGTTATCCGCAACGAGCCTACGTGTTCCAGCGGGGGCTGCCATGCCAATGCCGCCGGCCAGGCGGTTTTAGGTGTGCTGGATATTGTCTATCCTTTGCAGGAAATCGATGAAACGATCCGGGCCACGACATTCCGGATTGTGGGCCTGGCATTGGGTTTTGTCATCCTTGCCGCCCTCCTGGTCAGCTGGCTCGTGCAACGAATCGTATATCGTCCGTTGGGCGACCTGAAGGAAGGTTCGGACAGGCTCACGGACGGTGACCTTGAACATCCAATTCCAGTACGTAGTGATGACGAGCTGGGCAAGCTGGCTGAGTCATTCAACAGTATGACCAACAGGCTGCGCAAGTCACGGGGGGAACGCCTGGCCTGGGAACGGACACTGCAGCAAAAGGTAGAGGAAGCAACCCACGATTTGCAAATAGCCCAGGCCGAGGCAGCACGAAGTGAAAAACTGGCGTCGGTTGGCTTGCTCGCCGCCGGAATTGCACACGAGCTCAATAATCCGCTAACCGGCGTGCTCACATTTTCACACCTGGTACGCAAACAAATGCCGGATGGCAGTCCAGAGGCTGAAGATCTGGACCTGGTGATACAGGAAACCAAACGCTGTGCCACAATTATCCGAAGATTGCTCGATTTTGCGCGCGAAAAGACACCGGAAATGAAATTTTCGGATCTCAACCAGTTGATCGAAGATACATCACACCTCATCAGCCAGTCGGCCCAGGTTGCAGATATTGATATCATCCTGAATCTTGATGAGTCCTTGCCCACTGTCTGGGTCGATGAGGACCTGGTTAAACAGGTCGTGATGAATATGCTGGTAAATGCACAACATGCAATTGATGGCAGTGGCAGCATAACGGTCCGGACTTCTGTGTGGCGTGATACTCAAGACAGCGGTGAAGAGAGTCAGTCCGCGCCGATGGCAGAAATTTCCATCACTGACACCGGTTGTGGTATCTCAGAAGAGAATCTGCAACGAATTTTCGATCCCTTTTTCACCACCAAAGGGGTTGGCAAGGGGACCGGGCTTGGATTATCGGTCAGTCACGGTACCATTGAGGCACACGGTGGGTCGGTTGAGGTTGAGAGTGAGCTAGGTGTGGGTACCGAATTTCGCATTCATCTCCCGCTGGACGGTAATGGTAATGGTGACGGTGATGGTGAGAAGGGGAATGCCTTGTGAACGGCCGCATCCTGCTCGTTGACGACGAAGAAATCGTGCTGCGCAGCTGCCAGCGTATTCTCCGCGATGGTGGATACCAGATTGATATTGCCCGCGACGGGCTGACCGCGCTGGGGATGGTCAATGAGAGTGACTATGACGTCATGATCCTGGACATCATGATGCCTAAAATGGATGGCATTGAAGTGCTGCGCAGGGTCAAAGAGGCGCGCCCGGAGATCGACGTCATCATGATCACCGGCCTGCACGATATCGAAACTGCCGTGAAGGCCATGAAATTTGGCGCACTTGATTACCTGCCCAAGCCTTTTGAACCGGAAGACTTACAAATACTGGTTTCGAGAGCTTTTGACCGGCGTGCCAGGCTGAGGGGCGAACTGCAGATCGAAGGCAAGACCCAGGCCAGCTATCACTTCGAAAACATCATCGGCTCCAGTGCGGCGATGCAAAGAGTGTATCGTCTGATCGCACACTGCGCTCCCACCAACAGTACGGTGATGCTCAGGGGTGAAAGCGGAACCGGCAAGGAACTGGTCGCACGGGCAATTCACTACAACAGCCTGCGCAAGAACCAGCCCTTTGTTCCCGTCGACTGCACGTCCCTGAGTGATAATTTGCTCGAGAGTGAATTATTCGGGCACGTGAAAGGATCGTTTACCGGCGCGGTTACAAACAAACAGGGACTGTTCGAAACGGCTGATGGCGGCACCCTGTTCCTTGACGAAATTGGCAATATCTCCCTCACTACGCAGGCCAAGTTGCTGCGCTTCATCGAGGAGCGCGAGTTCAAGGCTGTCGGTGACACGCGGGTTCAAAAGGTGGATATTCGCCTGGTGACGGCGACCAACAAAGACCTGGAAGGAATGGTGGCTGACGGCGAGTTTCGGGATGACCTGTATTATCGAATCAACATTTTCCCGATTCAAATCCCACCCCTGCACGAACGGCGCGACGACATTCCCGCGCTGGCGATGCATTTCCTCGACCGCTTCAACCGTGACATGAAACACAAGGCGAGGGAGTTCTCGCCCGGCGCCATGAATCTGCTGATGAACCATGATTGGCCGGGTAACGTGAGAGAACTCGAAAACGTTGTGCAACGGGCTGTGATCCTGGCCAGTGGAGACGTGATTCGCCAGGGCCATCTGGTGAACATTATCGATATGCTGCCGCGCATCGACCTGGATGTGCCACGAACCAGTGAGGATCTCAAGCGCATCAAGAAGATTGCCCGGCAAAAATCGGTTGAGAATGTGGAAAAGCATTTCGTGCTCGGCGCGCTGAAGCGGAACGGCTGGAACGTCACCCGTGCTGCCGAGGAAACAGGCATGCAGCGGAGTAACCTGCAGGCCCTGATGAAAAAATACGATATTCGGATTCGTGGGATAGAGCCGGGTTACGGAGAAGAAGACCCCGAGTAAAGCGAGACTCTTTTATTTTCAAACCAAGCCGTTGAGCGCAGCCGCCTTCCGCCGCATTGCGGTGGGAGCAGGGAAGCGAGACTCTGATTCTACTCGTGAGGTTCTTCCCAGCCGGTAAACATTTCCTTGTAGTGTGATGATGGTTTCGGTCCGAGCACTCCCATGTAGGCGTGCAGGAAAATAAAGAACACGAACAGGATGAACATGATGACATGCACCGTATTGACCACACGGATGCCGCCCACGACATCGATCAGGCCTTGAAAACGCTGCACGTCCCACATCATCAGCCCGGTAAGAAAAGTAATCGGTGCCGTGATAAACATCACGAATTGGTAGGTTAGTTTTTGCATGGGATTGAACTTGTCATTCGGGTTAACGTCATGCGGCCGCTTTTCCCCCTTGAAAATTCCGTGGCTATAATATTGTGCCTGGTCAAAATATCGCTTGAAGAAATTGGGTGCATCCAGGTCCGCGTGATAGTTGGTGATCTTGTCTGAGGTGATGTAGTAAAAGAACCACAGGAACCAGTTGGCGATCACGGCAAAACCGACCCAGTCATGCAGATGCACAGCCGTTTCGAATGACATCAGGCTGAACAGATCGACATAGCGGATCTGAAAGCCGGTCAGGATCAACACCAGGAAGCCCAGTGCATTCGCCCAATGCCAGATTCTCACTGGCATCGCGTGGAGGTAAACTCTTTTGTGCGATTGCTCAATTGGCTTTTGCGTGGATTCCGATGTAGTCATCTTGCAACTCCGTTAGATAGCTCGTGTTTTACTTCTTATCTGATTCTAGTTTTTTGCGCAGAATTTTCCCAAGCCCAATATGCACTACCGGTACTGCCAGACCGCCTAGCAGGGCGAGCACCAGCAAACCATCAAGCAGTTTGATCCGGGTTCCGCCTGGCGCATAGAAACTACCGACGGACTCCACTGACATGGCGGAATTCAGAACTTTCGGATCGGCCTTAAAACTCTCTTTTCGGCCATCTTTTCTGCTCAGGGAAACAGTAACGTTCTGGAAAGGTTCAGCATTTTTACTATGGCAACTCTCACACGAACGCACTGCTTCGGTGCTGGCCGCCAGCCGATGTGCATCAATGCTATTGGTGACTTCCAGGCGGCCGAGCAAGGTGACATCGCTGGCCTGTTCCTGGTCGTTTATCTGTCGCACCAACTTCCACAGCTCAACCGGATCCAGGCCATCTCCATTGGTATCGATCGCGGCCAGCGTCTCCTGCACGGTGCTGTTACTCTCATTCTGCCTGACCGGGGCCTGCTTGAGCTGGTCATACAGCTGCAGGTCGACGCGTAGCTCGGCCTGTGGTGAATGGCAGGCAGCGCAGCCCACTGATTTCAAGTGCATGGCAGCGTTCGGCAGCCACTGTTCGTGTGCCAGTTGAGCGACTTCGTGGCAGCTGATGCACTTCGGCACCAGGTATTCCGTGTCGGTAACTGCCGAAATATCATGAGCATTGTGACAGCCGGCACAGCTCGGTGCGGTTACATGTTCGCCCCTGATGAGGTTGCCCTCAGTGCGGGCCAGGCCATGCACACTTTGTGCGAAAGCATCATTGATTTCCGTGTGGCAGGTGCTGCAGGGCTCGCCGTTGACCGGCTCATAGACTGTTCGCGGCTGGATAGCGTGAGCGCTGTGGCAGTCTGAACATACCGGTGCTCCGGCATCCCCATCTTCCACCATGCTGGCATGAACGCTTCCCTTGTAAGTGTCGTACGCGGCTTCGTGGCACTGGGAACAGGTCTGGTTATGCTTGAGGGAATAGGCGCGCTGGCTGGCGATCGGTTGCTTCGAAGGGTGCTTGCCTTTTGCAACATCCCGGTGGCAGCCAGTGCAACCGATTACTCTGTGCACGGATGTTTCAAAGGCCTCAACTTCAATCCGGAGCGACATCTTTTCGCCGTCTTCCAGTTTTTTCCTGAGGTTCTTGCTATGGCACTTCAAGCACTTGATGTCAGGATTCGACACTTCTTCATGGTGGTCGGCCATGCTCACTGCCGGCGCCATGCCCAGCAGGGCGATGGCGAGCAGCAAGGTGCCAAATGTAGTCCCGGTCTTCATCTTGTTATTCCTTTTATTTCGTAGCCCGGGATGTGCGCAATCAGCTGATTGCGCGCTTCTTCTGCCAGGCTTCAACGGCCAACTTCGCGAAAGTGTAAAGGCCGACGATTGGCAACGCGATGACATAGCTCAGTGCGATGAAAGGTGCCGCCAGGAACAATAAAATGTTGCTGACGATACGGAGTGCCTTTCTCCAGCCTTTTAATTCACTGATCGGAGCCTTGGCAGGTACCTTGTCTTCGTTGGCTGCTTCCTGAGCGGACACCGGCAATTCGAGTGCTTTTAAGGTGACGTTCTCGATCATTTCCGGAGTGAGGGGTTTGCGCACAAATCCGCTCACACCCAATACGGAAGCCTTGGCTTCATTTTCCGTTGTGCCGTATCCCGTGATAACCACTACAGGCGTCCAGGGGCACCGGGCCTTGATACGCTCGGCAACTTCAATGCCGTCCATTCCGGGCATCTTGATATCGGTGAATACGACATCATACTCGGTGTTTTCCATGTCTTTCAGTGCTTCCTCTCCACTCAAAGCTGTACTGACTTCGTAGCCCTTGTCTGAGAGGACCCGGTCGAAACTGCGGCCGATCACTGCATCATCATCGATTACTAGTACTTGTGGTTTGGTGTTCATAATATAGCTCCTGATCTCGCTTAATGTGTAACTGGTTTCACGCTGCGCAATGCCCAGCGTTTTTGTGTCATGGCTTCGTTCGCAGCCTTGATCACGTCATCTGGTCCAACCGGTTTGGCGATGTAATTGTGGGCGCCAAGCCGAACCGCCTCTTTGGCTGTTTCTATGGTGGGGTATCCCGTAATGACGACAACTTCACTGTCAGGCCATCTCTTCTTGATCGTTTTCAGGACATCCATTCCGTCCAGTCCCGGCATGCTGAGA
>Ga0265306_10000070_pt1 | contig 36279 bp, 33 predicted proteins | sample Helome_3_FD_192493 | JGI IMG/M metagenome (GOLD analysis project Ga0265306, IMG submission 192493) | Marine sediment microbial communities from subtidal zone of North Sea - Hel_20160420 (Illumina Assembly) | ecosystem: Environmental > Aquatic > Marine > Subtidal zone > Sediment ... | reverse complement strand
AAGACGGGAGCCGAGTTGAGCGGAAATTAATCGAAAAAAAGATCAAGTCATTATCCCAGGAACTGCCGCCGTTACCCGATTTCAGTTACTTTCACGCCGCGTTCAGCCCGAGTGCGACGAAAAAGGTCGTGACAGCAGAGGGCGATATTCGCAGCGCGTTCTTTCTTGCCTATGACGATGAAAATTGCGAGTACATGACCATCGACGAGAAAACCATTGGCGCCGCAATGAAGTCCGGTCGCGAATTAGTGTCCGCCAGTTTCGTAACACCTTATCCACCAGGCTTCCCGGTTCTGGTGCCGGGGCAGGTGATCAGCGAGGCAATTCTCGCCTTTATTCGTGCGCTCGACGTCAAGGAAATTCACGGCTACGAACCCGAGATAGGTCTGCAGCTGTTCACCGAAGCAGCGCTGCAAAAACTGCAGGAATAGCTGATCGCATAACCCTGTAGACTTCTTTATGGAGGGTAGTTTGAACTCTCCAGGGGGAAGGCTTCACTCGTATTCCTTACCCCCGAGGTAGCTTTAGAACGCAAGTGAACCTGCGATCAGTTATCTATTCCGGGCAATTCAATGTGCCTGTGCAGGGATGGCGAATTTGACAGGTAGCGGATTGCTAGAACTGCAGCACCGGTATCGGTTTGCTGGTGTATATCTCGCCGTAAGCTTCACTGTTTTCAGGGTAGCCCTCAGGGTCGACGAAAATAACCGGGTATTCGCGTTCGGTAAAGCTGTGGAAGTCGAATTGCCACTCGTTGTGGGGCCAGAAATACTCACAGCTCATGCGTTGCGGGTAAAACGCGGCATCGTAAAGCGTGCCGAAGCCGCGTGCGAAATGGGTATGAAAAAGTGGAAATTGCAGAAATTCACGCGCAAATGCCTGCGCGGTATGCTGGCGCGCGGCAGTGACATCATGCAGGTGCTCGAAGCGGACGTGGGTGAGTACTTTTTCTTCGTAGATTGGCCAGTGACTGTCTGCCTGGTGGTTGGTAGCAACATGGCTGCCGAGAAACTGAGCCTCCTGCCCGGCGGCGACGGCCACGGTTTCGAAGTTGGTGTCGCGGTCGAGCAGCATAATGTTGTATGCGCCCTGGATCGGGATGCGGCGGATCAATTCACAGGCTTCCTTGACGTCACCGGCGAATTCGAGCAGGTAGCGCAACGCGATCGAGATGCCAAAGCCTTCACCGAATTCTTCGCGACCGCCGAAAGACATCGATACGGCCAGTCCATCGCTGTTGATTCCATCGAGTACCCCGGACATGCAATCGAGCATGGCGATGACTTCACGCTGGCCGAATTTGCTACGCATCAAAAGACCGTCAAAGACGTAAGGCGAGTAATCGTAACTGCGTACCATGACCGCTTCGTCGGCATGATATACCGCCTGCGAGCAGCCGCGAAACAATGGCGGTGGGCAATACTGGGCGAGAAAGCGTGCGGCATGATCACCGCCACCGGCGAGGTCGACCATGGTTTCGTAAATCGGCACGAATTCGGGCATATATCGTGTCAAGGCCTGCGCGGATTGAAGGTAGGTTGGTCGGTCGGCTTCGCCGTAACGCAGGAACCAGCGACGATACGCCGGCCATAATTGTTTGAAGTGGTGTTGCCATACAGCTGCGGGGGCATCTTCCGCAAAGGCGCGGAAGGTGAAATCCATTTGTGTCGCAGGGTTCATCAAAAGGGTGAAAACGGGGGGTCAATCATTGTCGGTGACGGGACATCGCCGCTATCTTCGGCTTCGATGACCGCCGCGCCGACCGGTTCGAGATCGTTACGTGTCCACCAGTACCAGAATCCCTGTTCGCGCAGCCAGCTGCACAGTCGGTCGATGCTGTTCCATTCCCGGCCCGCACCCCGCGCGTTGTACACCCGGCATAATTGATTATCGACATAGACGGCGACTGCCCAGGCGAGCGGGTGCTTGCCCTGGTTACCGTAACCACCACCCCGATGTAGTCGTTCGATACGGTATACCAGCGCAAATTCGCCCAGTCGACTGCTGTCACGCAACGGCGCTAAATCGGCCTGGGTGACCGATCCGACGATACCTAGTTCGACATCTTGACTCATGGTGTTGACTAATTCTGACTTATTAACTACATTATGGTTCATGATGTAGCCGACTGCAATTTTTTGTGACTACATTTCTAGATTCAGAAGTTTTTTGATTCTAATTTTTATCAATCCACATCATGGAGCATATTGTGAGTAAGAAAATTTCACCGATCCCACGCGGTTATCGCACCGCTACCACCTGTTTAACTGTTTACAATGTCGATGCCGCGCTGGCGTTTTACCAGGCTGCTTTCGGCGCTGAAATGTTAACCCGCCTTGTTGGCACTGACGAGGCACCTGCAATCCATGCCACTATGAAGATCGGCAACAGCATTATAGCCCTAAACCAGCAAGCACCCGAGCAAGGTGTTTATTCGCCAATCAGCATGGGTGCATCCGCCAGTCAGATTCACCTGTATGTCGATGATGTCGACGCCAGCTGGGAACGCGCTATTGAAGCCGGCGCTATCGTGCATACGCCTGTTTACGAAGCTTTCTGGGGCGATCGCACCGGAATTCTGCAAGATGGTAATGGTCACTTATGGTCTATTGCCAGTAAGATCGAAAATGTAAGCCAGGAAGAAGTTGCACGTCGCGCACGCGCTGGTTTCGAATTCGAAGCAGCCTTACCTGTTGACGCTGAAGTTCCATATGCGGCGCCTTCGGCTCAGGAAGCACTTGCAGACCAAACCGTAGCTGCATAAGCTAGATGTTACCAGGGGCCGGAAGCAATTCCGGCCCGTTAGTTTCCAAAACGGGCAGATATTGAAAACAACAGCAATTGAACAACTAGATGCTTTGCGTACTGGCCAGACCAGTGCGACCGAGTTGCTCGAACAGACCATCGCACGCGCCGATGATCTTACGCCACATTTGAATCCGTTTGCGCTGACCCTGTATAGTCGCGCGCGCCAGGCGGCGCAGGAAGCCGACAGGAAATTAGCTGCCGGCAAGGGTGGACGCTTATGCGGGCTACCGATAACGATCAAGGATTCCCAGTTCCTGGCGGGTTATACTTGCGCCAATGGCTCGCATGTCCTGAGTGATTTTGTTCCTACCGAAACCTGCCGTGCCATCGAGTTGCTCGAGCAGGAAGATGCCATCGTCATGGCCAAGACAACCTGCCCCGAATTCAGCCTCACCGGTGTAACGCATTCTGATATGTATGGTTTGACGTCGAATCCCTGGGATATCGGGCGAACCTGTGGAGGCTCGTCGGGTGGTGCCGCGGTAGCCGTTGCTGCTGGACTTGGCGTCTTTTCACTGGGCGGTGACGGGGGTGGTTCGATTCGTATTCCGGCTGGATTTTGCGGTATAGTCGGTTTCAAACCGAGTTTTGGCGCGATTCCCCGCGATCCCTGTTTCCCTTCCTGGCAATCGATAGTGTCCTACGGGCCGATGACACGCAGTGTTGCCGACGCGCGGATGTTTTTCGACATCTTGAGTCCGGATTTCAGTCAACCGGATGAGTTGCCTGATGCCGACGCGGCGATAATTTACTCTGAAGATCTGGGTTTTGCGCCTGTCGACACCGATGTGCGTGAAGCTTTTCGTAATGTCATCGACAAGCTGGAGAAATCAGGTTTCAAACTGGTTAATGATAATCCGGGACTACAGTCATCGGTAGTCACCTGGGCGGTTACCGCCTGTTACGATGCGGCCGAGCACGCGCGAGGCAGCGCCTACAATCTGGATTACCTGGGCGAGGTGGCGAAAGGTTTTATCGACTTTGGCGAGCAGTTCAGCGCTGATGATTTCGATGAGGCTCAGGCCCACCGAAAGGTGATTCGTGAACACTACAACAAACTGTTCGAGCGTCACGGAGCGCGCATATTGCTGACGCCGACGCTGGGCTGCGAAGCATTTCCACATGGCACGATTCATCCGCGTAAAATCGATGACACGCATATCGAGTTGCCCTGGCTGGACTGGGCGAGTTTTCTCTATGATGCCAACCTGGTGGGTATGCCTGCCTGCGCTATTCCGATGGGAATCGGTGATCAAGGCCTGCCTTTGTCGCTGCAGATAATTGGGCCCGAAGGCAGTGATTACGAAGTACTACGAGTCGCCGAAGTTATCGAGCAGCTCATCGGCTGGGATAACTCGATTGTGACCCCGGCCTGCGGGCCACTGGATCAAACTGCTTAAAACAGTTTCGATCGATATGGATCCTGGTAGAGTTCGGGCACTGCGCTGGGTTCGATACCGTGAAATTCGGCATTAATTGCAGCGGTCCACTGCTTGGCGCGATCGCGCAATTCGCGTTGTTCGGTTTGCATCCGCCCACGTGAAACGATAATCCCGAGATCCGCCCCCTTGTAGGTATAGTCACCTTCGCGATAAACCCGCAGGTAATAGGCTTCGTCGTTGTCGATTACGTTGGTCCAGTCGAGGTCGCTACGATCGAAGTTGATGCCGCCGTACTTGTCCATTCGCCATACCCCGCTTTGCGGTGCATGCGTGAGTTGCCTTACCTTGTCCTCGGTTTGTTTCAACACCAGCTGGCTCCAGAAGTCGTACTCATTCCAGCGATTTTGCACCTTTCTCAGGTCGATCTCGTAATCGACATCGAGGTACTCGAGCATATGAAACAGGAATAATGGAACTCCGCCATAATGCGCGGTAATCAGGTTGGTCAGTGGGCTGGCACCACTAATGCGCGGATTAACCTCACCCAGGTAAGGCGTGCCATCGTCGGTATCGAGCAGAAAATCCATGCAAAACACGCCTTTATAACCTTCCTTGTACAGACGGTCGCCCAGGTTGGCGGCCATGTTACGCAGCTCGCGCCGAATTTTTGCATTGAAAATCTTGGGCCAGACGTCGTTGCCGCACCAGCCACCCTTGTAAGGGGTAATTTCTTCGAATCCGGTGATGTCGGTTTGAATTGGTCCGGAAAGTGTGCCATGCCGGGTGACGCACACTTCGAGCGTCCCGGGCATATGATTGATACGTTTCATGATTTTCAGCTGTTCGTCTTTCATGTCGTCGGCATTCTTGTTCCAGTCAGCCTCTGATTTGATGAAAAACGTGGTGCGCCCCGAGTCGCCATAGGGGGTCTGGACAACCAGGTCATTACCCAGTTTGCCCTTTTTTGCGACCTTCATCAGTTCCTCGAAACTGTCTGCCTTGCCAAGTACGTTCGGTGCACTATCGATTCCGGCTTCATTGGCGAGCCGCGTGAGCTCGATCTTTGAATCCAGCTTATTACGCAGCGCCACCGGGGGTAGTGCGATATCGACGCCAAGATCGCTGCAGATTTCCTCGGTTTTTTCATCGAGCATGACGAAAAGCAGTTTGGCAGGACCGTGGCCTGCTTTCCTGATCTTATCGATGACTTCCTTGTGCTGCAGCATGTAATTACAGACGTCTTCCATTGACTCGAACTCGGCATGGCTTTTTTCTTCGGGTACGAAGACGCGTGGGTGCATACCGTCAAAGGAGTCGAAATAATTGATATGAAAAAAACGGTTTACAAATTTCTCCACGCCGAGCAAATTAAACGCGGTCGGTGAAACGAAGAAAATAGGCGTTTCATTACGTCGGAAATAAGTCAGGATGTCGGATAAACCGCGTACTTTGGCGTTTCTGGCCATGTCTTTACCTATCAGGGTGAAATCATAAAAAATCGCTAACAGGGTAACGATCATATAGGATTAGCGTGTCCAGCGCACATCGTTAAACAGGTATCAATTAAACATGAACCGATCTAGTCGTCGGCGTCGACGCCAGGCACCTGCCGAAGCACCAGTAGCTGTGCATCAGTTAGAACGCAAGGTCTTGCGCAATCGTTTTGCACCTCTCGAAGCTCTGGACGAAGAGCAGCTCGAATTTATTCACGATGTCTCGCTGCGAATCGTCGAAGAAGAAGGCATAGAGGTAATGGGTGACATGGCCCTGGATTTACTTCGCAAGGCGGGTGCAAGTGTGGATGAGCAGGGGGTAGTGCGCATGGAACGGGGACTGTTGCTCGACACCGTTGCCCAGGCACCCGAGACTTTCGAGGTCACCCCGCGTAATCCAGAACAGACCCTGCTGGTGGGTGGCAACATAATCAATTTCGGGCTGGTGTCGGGAACGCCAAATGTGCACGACAATATCAATGGAAGACGCGCGGGCAATCTTGAAGATTACAAGAAACTGATCAGTTTCGGGCAGTACTTCAATGTGCTGACATTTTTTGGTAACCAGGCTACCGCACCGACCGAAATGCCGGCGAACTCACGTCACCTGGACACCACTTTCATTAATTTAACGCTTTCCGACAAGCCTTTTTTCGCCACCGGAATAGGAGGAGGGCGCGCCCGTGATGCCATAGAAATGACTGCGATCGCGCGTGGACTGAGCATGGAGGAAATGAAGTCCAGCCCGAGTGTAATGACCAACATCAACGTCAATTCTCCGCGCAAGCTGGACGACGCTATGGCTTACGGAGCAATGCAGATGGCGCTGTTTGGTCAACCGGTTACCGTGACACCGTTTACATTAATGGGTGCCATGACGCCGTCCACCATGGCCGGTGCGCTGGCGCAACAGAACGCGGAAGCGCTGGTCGGCATCGCGCTGTTACAGTTGACCAATCCGGGTACTCCGGTAGTTTACGGCGGGTTTACCTCCAATGTCGATATGCGCTCGGGTTCGCCTGCTTTCGGCACGCCTGAGAACGCGCTCGCCAATATCGCCGGCGGCCAGCTGGCGCGCAAATACAAGCTGCCTTATCGCAGTAGCGCCTGCAACGCGTCCAACGCGGTCGATGCACAGGCCACCTATGAAACCCAGATGGCACTCTGGGGTGCGGTCATGGGTTATGGCAATTTGATTTATCACACTGCCGGATGGCTCGAAGGTGGCCTGGTTGCATCCTTCGAGAAACTGGTTATCGATTGCGAAATGCTGCAGCACATGAGCAAGATGCTCGAACCGCTCAAGATAGATCTGGCGGAAACCGGACTGGAAGCGATGCGTGAAGTGGGTCCGGGCGGCCATTTCTTCGGTTGCGCACACACCATGGAGCGCTACAAGAACGCGTTTTACGAACCATTTATCAGCGACTGGCAAAACAGCGAGAACTGGGCTCTGGCCGGTTCCAAGGACGCCACCACCCGGGCCACCGAACTGTGGCCTAAGATTCTCAAAGAGTTTGAGCCCCCGCCCGTGAATCCGGCAGTCGAGGAAGCTCTGCAGGCCTATATGGCACACCGGAAAGAAGAATTGAAAGGCCAGGAACCCATCACTGAACCCACCGCGTAGAAAGCCTGAGTATTGCGGAAACTAGGCTAGAAGTTTTTCCTCGAAAGGATAGCTAATCAGGTTTTCGTAGCCATCTTCGGTGATCAGTACCTGGTCTTCCAGCTTGACCCCTTCCCTGCCGCCGACTTCGCCGGCGTAAACCTCGACACATATGACCATGCCAGGCTCGAAAACACCTTCATAGCCGTGGGCATCGTAATCCTCGCGATAGCGAATCGCGGGGTATTCATCGCACAGGCCGACACCATGCATCACCACGCCGTAGCGATTAGGGATACAGTTGTCTGGTAAACGATGCGCCTTTTCGGTGATCTCGCTGAACCTGACCCCGGGCTTGAGCAGCTCCATGTTGGTCATAATGTGTTCGTAAGACATCTGGTAGATGCGCTTTTGATCGGCGGTGGGCTCGACATCTCCGCACAGCCAGGTGCGCGAGATATCACAACACATGCCGTAGGTGCCGACCATGTCGGTATCGAGTGCGAGTAGTTCGCCATCGGCGATGATGCGCGGCCCCGATTCCTGGAACCATGGGTTGGTGCGTGGCCCCGATGAAAATATTCGTGTTTCAAGCCACTCGCCGCCGCGTTTTATATTGCCCGCATGCAACACCGACCAGATTTCATTTTCGCTTTTGCCGGCTTCGACGGCATCCTGCATTTCGTACATCGCGGCTTCGCAGGCGGCAATCGCGCAACGCATCGCCCTGATTTCGTCCGGGCCCTTGATGACCCGGGCCTCCTCGGTAACCGGCTGCCCTTCGAACACTTGAAACCCGACCTTTTCGAGCGCGCGCAGCCCGGCGATTTCGATTTTATCGACCGCCAGGCGCCGATTCTCGCCTGCATGGGTGCGCATCAACTCGTCGATACTATTGGCGAATTTCAGCGCATGCTCTTCGCCCCGATTTGCTGACTCGAAGTAAAAAAACGATGCACCACTGCGTAACTCTTTTACCAGCGGCAGATGATCGGAAAGGTGGTCGCAACTGTGAAAATCGAACAGCACCATGTAGCCATCCGCCGAGACAAAGCAGGCGCGCGCCGGGTTATGAGTGATCCACAGTTGCATGTTGGTGGAATCAGTGGCGTAGCGAATATTCAGTGGATCGAATAATACGATGCCGCCGTAGTCGTGTTTTTGCAGTTCCTTTACCAGGCGTTGCAGACGGAATTCGCGCATCGAGTCGAGCTGCGGGCATTCGAGGCCAAGCGATTCCCATTCGGCGAACGCGAGTGCGGTCGGCCCGATCTCGACGCGATCATTGTCATCGGGTGAACCGTCCGGCTTCAATGCGAATTCCGGTTTGCGGCCGGGATCGATCTTGCGATCAGAGCTGTCGATGGAATAGGGATTGGCGGCCATGAGTAAGTCTCAATAGGGAAAACCTGACTGTCTCAAGAATACGGGATTATTGGTGTTATGATAAATCTTTTTTTGTTGACTTTGGTCTTTAATTTTATCAGCAGGGTTTAGATGAAAAACGATATCACATCCTCCATGGAGTCCCGCATCGCGCAGGCCTGTCACTATGTTGACGAGGTGAGCGGAGGGATTAGTCCACCGTTACAATTTTCGACCACTTATGCCAGAGACCAGGACTATGCGCATATCGGCAACTACAGTTATAGCCGTGCCGGTAATCCTTCCTGGGAAGTGCTGGAAAAAGTTTGCGCGGAACTCGATGGAGGGGCGGATGCAAAGTGCTTTGCTTCGGGTATGGCGGCGGTTTGCGCGTTTTTCGAAACCGTGAATACCGGCGAACACGTGGTCGCACCGCGTGTCATGTACCACGGTGCACAGGACTGGATACGGCGCATTTCGGAAAAACGCGCGATAGGACTAAGCCTGTTCGATGCGGGAGATATCGAGGAGTTGCGGCGCGCGGTTCAGCCCGGCAAGACGTCCGTGGTCTGGATCGAGTCACCGGTAAATCCAACCTGGGACGTCATCGATATTGCGCTGGCGGCCGAGATTGCGCACCAGGCAGGCGCGATACTGGCGGTCGACGGCACCGTTACATCTCCGGTGACGACACGGGCACTGGAACACGGGGCCGATATTGTATTCCACTCCGCTACGAAGTACCTCAATGGTCATAGTGATGTGGTCGCGGGAATCCTGGTAACGGCGAAACGGGACGAACGCTGGGAAGAAATCAAGCTGGTACGGACCCTGACTGGCGGCATTCTCGGTCCCTTCGAGGCCTGGTTATTATTGCGTGGCATGCGAACCCTGTTTGTACGTTTCGAGAAGGCGTCGCAGAGCGCGTTGCGCCTGGCACGGCATTTCGAAGGCCATCCGCGGCTGCAGCGGGTGCTGTATCCCGGCCTGGAAAGTCATCCCGGACATGAAATCGCCAAAAGACAGATGACACAGGGCTTCGGTGGGATGTTATCATTACTGGTCGAAGGGGGCGCCGATGAAGCAAAACGTATCGCCGGGAAAACCCGGTTGTTCGTACGCGCCACGTCGCTAGGTGGTGTTGAAAGCCTGATCGAACATCGTGCTTCGGTGGAAGGACCGCTTAGTGAAGTGCCGCAAAACCTGCTGCGCCTGTCAATTGGTATCGAAAATTGTCGGGATTTGATAAACGATCTTGAGCAGAGCCTGGACGCGCTCTAAAAACCAGAGGAAAAAAGTATGTCAGTTGAAAGCTCCATTGAAAATACAGCCAGCGAGATTATGTCGGCGTTGGCGACCCATGACCTGTCAGACGCCGAAAAAGAGCAAATTACGCAAATCGTGAGCCAGTTGCTGGTAAAGACCGTTGAAAAAACAACCAAGAACCACCTGAAGACGACGGCTAACTGCTGCGGACCGGAGCTTGACCTGGCGCACCAGATCAGTGAAGAAGTCAATCGCCAGAAACAGCTGTTGATTTCAAACCTGAAAGCATTGCGATAACTTAAGCGCTGTTAATCGCGTTCAAATTCATGACAGGCGTGCTCGATGGCGTGGGCGAACGAACGCGCGAGACTGCGAATCACGAATAAATCGTAAGTCGGTATATCGTCAACCTGTACGATAGTGGCGTTCATATGCGCCACCGAAGTCATTGCACACCTGCCCGGCCCGAAGGCGCGCGGATGCAGATCGATCGCGGTATTTTTCGCCATCACCTGGCGGGCGCGGGCACCGCTTAAACGTAAGCCACAACGACCGTGACTCTGGTCGACAACTGCGCCGAGATCCCCCACGGCGACCTGCAGTGCCTGCAGCAACTCACCGGCTGCGCGACCGCTTTCTGCATCACTGGCGATAATCATCCAGCTATTGGGGCCATTCCAGCAAACCTGGGTAGGCCCATCGGAACTACATACCCCGGGTTCGGTCGAGCATTCAACCCCCAGCGCCTTGCCGATTGCCGTCGCGGCGTCCAGGTGTTTGCCGGTGAAGGTCAGTACCTGGATTGTGGTCAGCGCCTTGCGTTCGGTCAGGCGAACATTCGCGAAATCGACGATGCTATCGCCTGCGATCGGTAACAATGGTGACTGGCGTACCGGTAAGTCTTGTTTATCAGGCACGGACGAGTTCTCCTTCGGGGTCGATAAATACAGGATGGCAGACCTCGACTTTAAGCGTTTCATCGTCGAGCGGGAACACCGCCTCGATCTGCTCACCATGTCGCGTAGCTCCGTCGACCAACAAGCCTAGCGCGATGCCGCAATCGAGTTGCGGGCTGTAGGTCGTGGTGGTCACATGTCCCTGTGACTGGCTTACAGTCTCCAGGGTAACTGTTGGATCGACCAGGTGGGCACCGATGCGCAGGTTTCTGCCCGGTTCCAGGGACTTCAGCCCGACGACCTGCAAGCGGCCCTCGGCCAGCAATGCCGGGCGCACGGAATTGTGCTTGCCGATGAAATGCTTGCTGCGATTGGCCATGCCTTCGAGACCCAGGTCCTGTGCGGTAGTACGACCATCGAGTTCGGAGCCGGCGACATGGCCTTTTTCGATACGCATGGTGCCGAGTGCCTCGGTGCCATAAACGGAGACCCCCATTTCCTTGCCCGCTTCGAGCAGTTCCAGCCAGGCCTGTTCGCCATAGTCGGCGGGTACGTTGATTTCGTAGGCGAGTTCGCCGGAGAATGAAATGCGGAACAGGCGTCCCGGAATGTTGTTCATCATGCACTCGCCAGCGCCCATGAAGGGGAAGGCTGCGTTGCTGATATCGATATCGATAACCTTTTCCAGTAGCTTGCGGCTATTGGGTCCGGCGACTGCGATGCCGGTCCATTGTTCGGTGACCGAACAAAATACCACGTCTAGCTCAGGCCATTCAGTCTGGTGATACTGCTCCATATGCGCGAGTACCGGGGCTGCGTTGGCAGTGGTGGTAGTCATGTAGAAATGATTCTCACCGAGGCGTGAGGTAGTGCCATCGTCGTAAACCATGCCATCCTCGCGCAGCATCGCGCCGTAGCGGGCCTTGCCAACCGGTAGTTTAAGCCAGTTGTTGATATACAGGCGGTTAAGAAATTCGGGCGCGTCCGGCCCCTGGATATCAATCTTGCCGAGCGAGGTCACGTCGACCAGCGCGACATTGTCGCGGGTCGCGTTAGTTTCACGGATATAGCAATCGTTCATCGTGTCGCCCGGTCTTTGCGGGTAATAACGCGCCCGCAACCACAGGCCGGCTTCGATAAACACGGCCCCCTGTTTTACATTCCAGTCATGGATCGCGGTACGGCGTATCGGCATGAAATCCTGCCCGACGGTATGCCCGGCAAACACGCCCATCGCCACCGGTACATAGGGTGGGCGAAAGGTAGTAATGCCGACATCGGGCACCGGCTCACCACGCTGGCAGGCGAGAATCGCCAGCGCATTTACGTTGCTGGTTTTGCCCTGGTCGGTCGCCATGCCCTGGGTGGTGTAACGCTTCAGCAATTCGACCGAGTCGAATCCCTCCTGCGAGGCCAGCGCGACATCGCTGGCCTTGACGTCGTTTTGCTGATCGACAAATTGCTTGTAGGACTTGTTGTAAGGGGTTGGCGAAATCCACAATGCCTCGATCGCGTAGGCGGTTTCATCCTCGGCTTTGGCGGCACTGAAACCACTGCCTTCGAAGCCCGCAAGTCTGGCGGCCTCGATGCCTGCGGCGACGCCCTGATCGAGGCATTGCTGCAGACCAAAGCTACCCTTTGCAGCACCGGCCGAGGTCTCTGCCTGGCGCGATTCACCCGGGACGAAGCTCGAGATCGAAGCATCGTATACCGGTTTGGCGCCCGACTGGCTGTGCAGATGCACATTGGGATTCCAGCCGCCGGAGCAGGCGATCATATCGCATTTTATGCGTTCCGGGTCCAGGGTATCGCCCTGGGTGGTAACAATCTGGGCGTACTTGACGTGGCGACTACCTTCGGCAGCACCGACGGTGCCCCCGGTGATCAGGCGAATCGAAAGTTCTTCGAGCTCGGCTGCCAGGGGTGCCTGCGGATGCGCACGAGAATCGACTACCGCGGTGACGGCGACACCGGCGCGATGCAGGTCGAGCGCGGTTCGATAAGCGTCATTATTGTTAGTCGCAACCACGGCTCGCCTGCCGGGTTTAACCCCATAGTGATTGACATAGGCCCGCACGGCTGAGGCAAGCATAATGCCCGGTTTGTCGTTGTTGCCGAAAACCAGTGGACGCTCGGTTGCACCAGTGGCGATAACAACTCGTTGCGGGTAGAAGGTCCACATGCGCTGGCGTGGATGGCCCTTTGGCGGTACCGGCAGATGATCGCTTACCTTTTCGACCGCTGCGACCACATTGTGATCGTAATAACCAAACACGGTGGTGCGATTAAATACATGTACATTGTCCATGGCCTCGAGCTGTGCGACCGCCTCGGCCGCCCAGTCGCTGCCGGGTTTACCCTCAATGGTAAAATTCTCGGTGTTCAGCGAGCCACCCAGCAGCGGGTGTTCGTCCACCAGAATGACGCGCGCGTCAGACTCGGCTGCGGCCAGCGCGGCGGACAATCCGGCGGGTCCGGCACCGACCACCAGTACATCGCAGTGCTCATGGCATTGCTCGTAGGAATCAGGGTCGGCTTCGGTGGCGGCGGTACCGAGGCCTGCCGCGCGGCGGATGACATGCTCGTAGACGTTGGTCCAGAAAGAGACCGGCCACATGAAGGTCTTGTAGTAAAAGCCCGCCGACAGCAGCGGCGAAAACAGGTTATTCACCGACATGATATCGAAGGCCAGTGAAGGCCAGCGGTTTTGACTGTTTGCGACCAGGCCGTCGAACAGTTCGATCGTAGTCGCGCGTGTATTGGGTTCTTTGCGCGGGCCGGTACGCAATTCTACAATCGCGTTGGGTTCTTCAGAGCCGGCGGTCTGGATACCACGTGGACGATGATACTTGAAGCTGCGTCCTACCAGGTGCACGCCGTTGGCGAGTAGCGCGGAGGCGAGGGTATCGCCCTCATACCCCCGGTAGTGTTTACCGTCAAAGGTAAAACCGATCGAACGTCCGCGATTGATTCGGCCGCCGCTGGTGGTGCGAAATTGCTGAGTCATTCTGACCCACCCCCCTGCTGACTGATCGGCAGATTCGGCGAAGCCGGCACAATGCTGAAAATTTCGTGGGTTAGCGTATTGCGTTCCAGCACCAGCCAGGCGCGGCAGCCATTGATGTGGTGCCAGTACTCGCGGTGCCGACCGGCGGGATTGTCACGCGTGTACACATAGTCGTACCAGGCGTCCTGCGAGGCGTCATCGGCGGGGCGTTCGACGGTGGCATCGCCACCATAAGAGAATTCGTCTTCATTGCGCAGCCCACACCAGGGGCATTCTATTCTTAGCATGTCATTACCTCCTAGTGTGCTTTGGGTGAGGCGCCAACGCCTTTTTCATCAAGCATATTGCCCTCACGAAAACGCTCCAGCGTGAACTCGGTATTCAACGCATGCGCCTTGTCATGCGCGATCGTATGTGCGAATACCCAGCCTGAAGCCGGAGTTGCCTTGAAACCGCCATAACACCAGCCGCCATTCATATAGAGATTATCAATCGGGGTTTTACTGATAATCGGCGTTCCATCCATCGACATGTCCATGACGCCACCCCACTGGCGCAATACTCGCAACCGTGCCAGGCAGGGCATCATGGTGACGCCGCCGGCAACGACATGATTAAAGGTTGGCAGGTTGCCGCGTTGCGCGTAGGTGTTCCAGCCGTCTATGTCGCCACCGAAAACCAGGCCGCCCTTGTCCGACTGGCTAATGTAAAAATGACCCGCCCCAAAAGTGCAAACGGTATCCACCAACGGCTTGATACCTTCGGTTACGAAGGCCTGTAACACATGCGATTCGATCGGCAGTTTCATCCCGACCATATCAAATACGCGACTCGAGTTACCCGCCACCGCGACGCCAACCTTGCCCGCAGCGATAAAACCGCGGGAGGTTTCGACACCCAGTATCTTGTCGCCATCGCGTTTGATGCCGGTGACTTCGCACTTCTGGATTATGTCGACGCCGAGCCGATCAGCGCCACGCGCATATCCCCAGGCGACCGCATCGTGACGAGCGGTGCCGCCACGCGGCTGTGCCAGGCCCCCTTGAATCGGGAATCGCGTATTTTTAGAGAAATCGAGGTGTGGCATCAATTTCTTCACGCCTTCCAGATCGTGCATGACAGCGTCGACGCCATTCAGACGCATCGCGTTGCCGCGGCGGGCGAAGGCGTCACGCTGGGCGTCATTATGAATAAGGTTCAATACGCCGCGCTGGCTGAACATGACGTTGTAATTCAAGTCCTGGCTCAGGCCTTCCCACAGTTTCATCGAATGCTCATAGAACTGCGAGTTGGGGTTCAGCATGTAGTTCGAGCGCACGATAGTCGTGTTGCGCCCGGTATTGCCGCCGCCGATATAACCTTTCTCCAATACAGCAACGTTGGTCACGCCGTGCAGTTTTGCCAGGTAGTAAGCGGTCGCGAGACCATGCCCTCCGCCACCGATGATGATAACGTCATATTTCTTCCTGGGCTCCGGATTACGCCAGGCCCTGGTCCAGCCACGATTGCCGGTTAATGCCTGTTTTACCAGGTTGAAAGCTGAATAATGCATAAGCGCCGCTTTGGTTGAGTCTGCTATCAGAACACCCGGTGTCAGGTACCCGTAGCCTGCAGTTAGAGCCAGGTTAAGGAGGTGTCCCCTGCGAACGATAAGTTTAAACAGAATGCGAATATCGCAGTCAACCGATAAACGACCCGGCAGAGCACATAAACGACATGCGTAAACACGATCGAAATAGAAATAATCAATCGTGAATTATCCCGTTGTAGTCGTTACAGACGCAAACCCGAGCTATATTAACAGGTAAACCCCGGGGCGGGGCTTTCGGGAAAAATATATTAAATCATCCGGCAAACATTATCTGATTACGGGCGCAATCCTTTCGTTGCTTGTCTGGATTGTCTCGTATAGCTTCGTCGCCCGGGAAGAAGCGATGCGTTTAAAGGATGCCGCCGACCAGGCGCATCAAATCTCGGTGTTTTTCGAACGCCATGTGGTCGGTATTTTTGACTACGGTGACGCGTATCTGAAGTTGGTACGACGTGAGTACCTGAGGAATTATGACCTCGCCCAGGTCGAGCGATTGATGGCCGAGGTCCCGCTCGACAAATCTATCGCATCCCACATCACCGTCATGGACGAAAACGGTGTACCTTTGCTGGTTTCCGGCCACGAGATCAAGCCAGGAGTAACTGCCAGAGATCGCGATTACTTTAAATTCCAGCAGAACTCGCAAACTGATGAATTGCTCGTCTCAAGGCTACACAGGGGGCGTAACAGCGGTAAGCTTATCATCAGGTTGGTGCGGCGCTTTGACAAACCGGATGGTGAATTCGGGGGCGTTATTTTTCTCGCACTCGAGGCTAAGCATATCACTGAATTTTTCAATACCATGCAGATCGGGCCGAAGAGTTCTGCAACGCTGGTGGGTGACGACAAATTCGTTCGCTCCAGGTCTTCCTATGGGCCCAAAGGTCCGGGGCAGAATATCAGTGGATCGCAACTCTGGGAACGGCTCGAGGAAAATCCGGTAGGTCTGTATCTACAAACCAGCGTGGTCGACGATGTAACCCGTTACTACGCCTATAGGAAGCTGCCGAGTTTTCCGCTTATCGTCGCTATCGGATTATCGGTTGAAGATTTTCAGCATTCCATCGCGTCATCCAGATTCAATCACTATTCAATCGCTTTAATGGCGACATTCTTGATTGCGATTACATCGCTGTTTTTTTTCCGGCAACGTCAATTGCTGTTGGAGATAGAGATCAAAAACCGTGAATTAGAGCAGCGTGCCGATGAGATTGAGGCCAAGAATATTGAGCTTCAAACTCAAAATGCAGAGCTCGAGCGTTTTAACTACACGGTTTCTCACGATTTGAAAGCTCCGCTGGTTACTATCAAGGGTTTTCTCGGTTTTCTGAAGAAAGATATTGATACCGATAGTCCTGAGGCGATGGACAGGGATATCGATCAAATCGGTGCCGCTGCCGATAAGATGACCCAGCTGCTGGATGAATTACTCGAACTGAGCAGGGTTGGCCGCCAGATGAATGCCCCGGAAGTTCGAGATCTGGGTTTGCTGGTGCATGAAGCCGTGGAACGGGTGACGATGCAAATAGAAGCACGGGGTGTAGACCTGCAGATTGCGGCTGACATGCCACAGGTTTACTGCGATCCGGGCAGATTGCATGAGGTGTTTCAGAACCTTATCGATAATTCGATAAAGTTCATGGGCGACCAGGAGAAGCCATGCATTGAAATCGGGGCTGAACGCGAAAATGATTGGGTTCACTGCTGGGTGCGTGACAACGGTATCGGCATTGCATCGAAGTTTCATGAGCGGGTGTTCGAGTTATTTGATCGGCTCGATACTAAGATTGATGGTACCGGTATCGGGCTGGCGTTAGTCAAACGTATCATCGAAGTGCATGGTGGTCGAATCTGGGTCGAGTCCGCGGGAGAAGGTCACGGCAGTGCTTTCCATTTCGAGCTGCCGGCGGCTGGCGATACGGACGCATCGCCATGACGATAAACAGTGAGAGCGCGAAACTATCAGCTATCTAATCTTGAAACATCGATGCTGTAATTGACGAAACCGTCGGTGCCACCGGTAATCTTGTCGTATAAACCGCGCGCAACCGAATTGTGATTCTGGGTATGCCAGTAAATTTCACTCCAGCCCTGCAGCCTCGCTTCGTCGATCACCGCATCGATCAGTAGCTTGCCGATACCAGCGCCGCGAATACCCGGTAACACGAACAGGTCGTTGAGATAACAGACCGGGTTGGCGTACCAGGTATGGGCGTGCGGGAAGAAGTGGACCAGACCAACCAGATTGTCGTCACCGGTTGTGGCGACCCGGCACTGAATTTGATGCGACGGATCGATAATCCGCTGCCACAGCAGATCGGTAACCTCATCCTCCAGGCTCGATTCGTAAAATGCGAGATAACCCTGCCATAGATCATCCCACTGTGGGCGATCTGATGCAGTGGCAGGTCGTAAATTGAATTGAGGAGAGGACATATTGTTTTCGTTTGAGGATAACCGGCAGACGGGAATTATATCTTGCCTGACATCGACGCGCTGGATAAAATCGCTGCCCGCTGGCAACGATGGCGTCGCTGCCGATTAAGCCGATACTTTGATCCTGTACGCCGGGACATTTTCGGAGTGATTACTATGTCTCAAAGCCAACGTCCCGGGTTCTTCGCACTGGAAAACGGTGCTAAAGCAAACCTGCCTTTTTCCGATACCGAGTATGAAAATCGCCTCAGCGGATTGCGCCAGCTAATGGCCAGTAATGAAGTCGATGCGATGCTGCTGACCTCGATGCATAACATCGCCTACTATTCCGGTTTCCTGTACTGCTCGTTCGGCCGCCCTTATGCCTGCGTGGTAACTGCCGAGCGCTGTGTTACGGTGTCGGCGAATATCGATCTGGGCCAACCCTGGCGCCGCTGCTACGGTGAGAACGTGATTTATACCGACTGGCAGCGTAACAACTATTGGCGTGCGGTGAAGTCGGTGCTGCCGAAGCTGCATCGACTTGGTATCGAGGGTGATCACATGACGCTGGCGGCAAGGGAGTTGATGGATGAATTCCTGGGTGGCGCCGAAGTCTGCGACCTGAATCGCGAGGTTATGGGTCTGCGCATGATCAAGTCGGGCGAAGAAATAGAATTGATAAAAGGCGGTGCGCGTACTGCCGACATCGGCGGTGAAGCGATTCGCGACGCGATCCAGGTCGGAACACGTGAAATCGATGTTGCGATGGCCGGACGCGATGCGATGGAGCTCGAGATATCGCGCGCTTACCCCGATAGCGAAATTCGCGATTCCTGGGTGTGGTTTCAGTCCGGACTGAATACCGACGGGGCGCATAACCCGGTGACGACACGTGCGCTGGAAGCGGGCGACATTCTGAGCCTGAATACCTTTCCGATGATCTCGGGTTACTACACCGCACTTGAGCGCACTCTGTTCATCGGCGAACCTGACCCCGCCTCACTAAAGATCTGGAAGGCCAATGTCGGTGCGCATGAGCTGGGACTGTCGCTGATCAAACCGGGGGTGACATGCTCGGGCATTTGCGCGGAAATCAATCGCTATTTTGCCGACCTGGACCTGCTGCAATACCGTACCTTTGGATATGGGCATTCTTTTGGCATTTTGTCGCATTACTATGGTCGTGAGGCGGGCCTGGAATTGCGTGAAGATATAGATACCGTGCTTGAACCGGGGATGGTGGTTTCGATGGAGCCGATGTTGACGCTGCCCCAGGGCTTGCCGGGTGCCGGTGGTTATCGTGAGCATGATATCCTGGTAGTTGGTGAAAACAGCGTCGAAAATATTACCGGCTTCCCCTACGGGCCCGAGCACAATATTATTGCGGCTTGATCCTGTGGCTGGCCTGTCGTCCCCGCGCTAGAGGAGCTGACAGGCCAGTCCTGTAGTATTTTATAGATAAGCGTTTGTGCGCTGGATATCCGCATTCACCGATCTACAAGCACAGCGCGAAAGTTATTGATTTAGACTGAGGTCACATGTCGGAAGAACGCAGCCACCCGGAAGTACGAGATGCAGTCAGTCGCCTGTGCGTTGATTACCCGGATCAATACTGGCGTGACAAGGATCGCGACAAGGCTTACCCCGGTGAGTTTGTACAGGCGCTTACCGACGCCGGTTATTTGTCGGTACTGATTCCCGAGGAATACAATGGCGCAGGTATGGACCTGGCAGCTGCCTGTGCGGTGCTCGAAGAAATTCAACGCAGCGGCGCCAATGGCGCCGCCTGCCATGCGCAAATGTATATTATGGGAACTCTTTTGCGTCATGGTAGCGTCGCGCAAAAGCAAAAATACCTGCCGGATATTGCTTCAGGTGCGTTACGCCTGCAGGCCTTCGGAGTTACCGAACCATCGAGTGGAACCGATACCACGCGTATCAAAACGCGCGCCCGGCGCGATGGCGAGCATTATGTTGTCAGCGGCCAGAAGGTGTTTATTTCCAGGGTCGAACATTCCGACTTACTGTTATTACTGGTGCGCACCACGCCACGCGATCAGGTCGATAAACCCACCCAGGGGATGTCGGTATTGCTGGTTGATTTGCGTGAGGCCGTGGGTAATGGATTGACGGTGCGACCTCTTGAAACCATGTTGAATCACGCTACCACCGAACTTTTCTTCGACCAGTTACGCGTTCCCGCGGAGAACCTTATCGGTGAAGAAGGCAAGGGCTTCGGGTATATACTCGACGGTATGAATGCCGAACGTATCCTGATCGCGGCCGAGTGTATCGGTGACGCGCGCTGGTTTATCGAGCGTGCCAGTAGTTACGCGCGTGACCGCGAAGTGTTTGGCGCGGCGATCGGCAAGAACCAGGGCATTCAGTTTCCAATTGCGCGCGCGCATGTGCAAACCGAGGCGGCCGCGTTGATGGTCGATAAGGCCTGTCGCCTGTTTGACGCCGGCGAGGCCTGTGGTTCGGAGGCTAACATGGCGAAATTGTTGGCTGCCGACGCATCCTGGGCGGCAGCGGATATGTGCCTGCAAACCCATGGCGGTTATGGATTCACGGTCGAGTATGATATCGAGCGCAAGTTCCGTGAAACCCGGCTCTACCAGGTCGCCCCGATTTCGACCAACCTTATTCTGTCGAATATCGCAACCCATGTACTTGGCCTGCCCAAGTCATTCTAATGTTGAAGCTTGATGAGCTGCTGGTGGTTTCGCTGGAACAGGCGGTGGCGGCACCGTTTTGTTCCAACCGACTGGCGCATGCCGGTGCGCGCGTCATCAAAATCGAACGCGCGGAGGGCGATTTTGCGCGCGGCTATGATAGCGTGGTGCATGGCGAATCGGCTTACTTTATCTGGCTGAACCAGGGCAAGGAATCGCTGCAGTTGAACATCAAGCAGGACGCCGATGCCGAGCTGCTGCATCGGATTCTGGCGCAGGCGGATGTGTTTATCCAGAACCTGGCACCCGCAGCAGCGCAGCGCGCCGGCTTCGGTAGTGAGGAATTGCTCGGTCGTTATCCACGACTGATCTGTTGCGATATATCGGGTTATGGCGAGCAGGGTGAATACAGTGCAATGAAGGCCTATGACTTGCTGGTGCAGTGCGAGTCGGGAATGGCCTCTATCACCGGTACACCGGAAGCGCCTGGTCGGATCGGGGTTTCAGCTTGCGATATTAATTGCGGGCAGCAGGCTTACGCGGCAATTCTTGAAGCCCTGATCGAACGCGAGCAGAGCAATAAAGGCTGTGTTATCAAGGTGTCATTGTTCGATGGTATGGCCGAATGGCTGGCGGTACCGCTGCTGCATTACGACTATGCCGGCAAGATCCAGCAGCGCGTGGGTATCAACCATGCCACGATCTCGCCATATGGCGCTTACCGTTGCCGTGACGATCTCGATATCGTGCTCGCGATTCAAAATGAGCGTGAGTGGGCCAATTTTTGTGAGCAGGTGCTTGGCGATGCAGCGCTTGCCAGCGATGTCAGGCTCAAATCCAATCAGTTACGGGTTGAAAATCGGGAATTTGTTGATGAACTCATCAGTGAGGTGTTTGCACAGCTCGATCAGAGCGCGGCCGTCGAACGCCTGCGCCAGGCCGGTATCGCCTATGGCCGCCTCAACGATATTGCCGGCCTGTCGACCCATCCGCAATTGCGCCGGGTGAATGTAGAGACGCCTGGTGGGGACGCACGGGTGGTCGCGGTGGCGGCAATTCGCTCCGACCGGGCTGAAACATTGCGCAAAGTACCATCCATTGGTGAGCACAGCGCAGCAATTAGAAACGAATTTGAACAGGTATAAATAAAATGCAAACTATAGACTGGAATGACTTCGAAAAAGTAGAACTGCGCGTCGGCACCATCATCGAGGTAGAGGATTTCCCTGAAGCGCGCAAGCCGGCATACAAGCTCAAGATAGACTTCGGGGATGAAATCGGACTGCGTAAATCGAGTGCGCAGATAACCGATATCTACACCGGGGAAGATCTGCTCGGGCGCCAGATTGTCGGCGTGGTGAACTTTCCGGCCAAGCAAATAGGTCCGATGCGTTCGGAGTGCCTGGTGACCGGTTTTCATCGAGAGGATGGTGCGGTAGTGCTGGCACGACCCGATAGCGAAGTACCCAACGGCGCCAGGCTGGCCTGAGCAAAACTAGTCTATAATAGCTGGATTATTCATTCTTAATTTGGGGAAATGAACATGCTTGTGAAACATGTTATGCAGTGCCTGCTAATTGCAGTGGTAGTCATGGGAGTTAGCGTGCCGAGTCAGGCCGCGATGGTAGGCACCGCGCAGCTGCAGGCCGGCGAGCTTGCCGCAGACTTTGCTGGCATCAGCGCTAAACGTGACTGGATAACGCAGCAGCTGGTAGTTGGCGGCGTCGATAATACCCTGGCAAAGTCACGCGTTGCGGCCCTGACCGATGCACAGGTACTCGAAATTCATCAACGCATCGATAAGGAGCCCGCCGGTGGTAATAGTACGTTGATCATTATACTTCTAATTCTGGTGATCACTGAGTTGATGGGAGTTACCGATATCATTCCCAACTGGCCTGCCGATTAATTGAACTTCGACGGCAAGCGCGCCCGGCTGGTTGCCTGCGCGTTATTTTTTCTCAGTTACCTCGGCGGCTGCGCGACTTCTCCGCAAACGCGGTTACTGCCCGATAATCCATCCGATATTCCACAGCGAGTGGAATTGACTCAGGTTCCATTTTTTCCGCAACAGCAGTATCACTGCGGTCCCTCGTCGCTAGCCAGTATCATCAACTATCGCGGCACCCCGGTGGAGCCTGATCAGATTGCGCAACTGATTTACGTGCCCGGGTTAAAGGGTAGTCTGCAAATCGAAGTGGAAGCTGCAACGCGGCAGTTTGAAATGTTACCGGTGCAGCTTGATGGCAAACTGGAATCCCTGATGCGTGAACTTGCCGCCGGTAACCCGGTTTTCGTATTACAAAACCTGGGACTGGATTCAGTTCCGGTCTGGCATTACGAAGTGGTTGTCGGTTATGACTTCGCCGAGCGCAATTTTGTTTTACGCTCGGGAGTTAATGCTCGAGTGTTGCGCTCGTTCACCCTGTTTGAGAAAACCTGGCAGCGCGCTGATCATTGGGCGCTCACAATCGTGTCAGTCGATTCGATTCCCGTCACGGCCAGTGCCGATGCTTACCTGGATGCGGTTTTGGGTATGGAGCAGGTGGGCAGAATCGAAAGCGCGAATCATGCCTATGCGACAGCGTTGCGACGCTGGCCCGAAAATCTGCTGGCGTACTCGGGGCTCGGTAATTCTTACTACGCTATGGGGGAGTTTGTCGCTGCCGAAACGGCTTACCGTTCCGCGTTGATGATCGATCCGCAAAAGGCTGAAATCTGGAACAACCTTGCCTATGTGCTGGCCCAGCTGGGCCGGCACGAATCATCCATGGACGCAATCAGTCGTGCGCTCGAGCTTGACCCCGATAATCAGAATTTCAAGGACAGCTACAACGAGCTCGTAAACTGGTAGCACTACGGGTTATATGCGCGGCAGTTTTTTCCCTTTCACTATTTCATTAACGCCACGATTTCGTTCGCCGACAAACGGTGTATCTTCTCCGTCAGTAATCAGCGTAATTGCACCGTTGTTATTGACGTAGAAATGGCAACTTGGTTTTTTCCAGCTCCTGATCTGGATGCATACGGTACCATCATCCGATACTTGCCATGTCCCTTTGGATTTGACTTTATGCCATATGGCTTCCATTTCTCCATTTGGATTATAGTATCCAGTACCTTCCCGCCATGTTTCAGTATTGCCGGAAATATGGGCTCGCGCTTGCTCTCCGTCCAAACGAGTGACCCCGGGTTCGCTTAATATCCTTGGTGGAACTTTCTCACAGGCTGCAAGACCGAGCGCCAGTAGAAATACAGAAACCAGGCTAACCATTTTTTTCAGCATTGTTCTCCCTCAATATTCCAGCTTATAGAACTATATCGACTAATGGTGGTTCACCCCGATCCGGGTCGATCGATTTTAACACCCGCTTGATTACCGGGGCTACACCAACATCCTGTTGAAATCTCGTCGATACTGGCAGTTTTTATTCCTGACCATGCATCGGTTTTACTTAACTGGTGACAGTTGTCTGCGTAATCCATTACTTGTCACGAGGTTTGGCGAAAAACACAAACGGGACCGCCAATGGTCCAAACAGCAATCCCATAGTTATCCAGAACAGCACATTGGCCTTTTTGCTTTTTGCAACCGAATAACAAGTGTAGATACACAATGCGCTAAACATCAACAATGCCAGCGATAAAGTCATGCTGTATTCCCTCCTGTAAGATTTGTTGAAAGGGTCCCCCGTTAGCTGGCCCCGGTCAATAGTCTAATAGGCTTGCGGCGGAAAATGGCATGAAATTCTGCTGCTTCCTTCGCTGTGGACGAATTCCGCGCCCGTTATGCCTGCGATTCTGGTATCGAGATCAAGGGTATCCAAATGTTGCCTGATTAAGGCCGAGGTATAAAAAATTAATCGATTTTTTACGGGCTAGTAATTTGAACATTGCAAGCGGAGGTTCATCAACTACACTTTTTTGAAATGATGAATCAAGGATATCGGCCCGATCACTAATCCGGGCCAGGGAACTGACAATGAGATTGATATTAATTGGAGCGGTTTTGCTGGTGGGCCTGGGCTATGGCGGTGCCAAGGGATACTTGTATTACAAGACTAGCCAGGGCATTGAATCTGCAGTACTGATGATGTCACCCCATGTGGATTTAAAATATGAAGGCATAAGCTCAACCATCAGCGGAGAACTTACGATTGATAACGTAAGTATGAGACTGGCGGGATACCGCGATGAAATTTCGATTGGGCGCCTCGGCATCAAGACCCCGAATTTCCTGGCATTGTTGAGCCTCAGTGAATTGTCCTCCGGATCGTCCGGGGGAAAAGCGCCTGAATATTTCGGCCTTATCGCCGAAGAAATTAAAATTGCGGCTGATGCCGATTATTACCGGGATTTCTATGAGACCAGCATCGCGGCGATCGCACCGGCGGATCTGGGCCAGGGGGGAGTTCAATGCGTCGGCAAGTACGGGTATTCGCCCAGAACCCTGAAAGCGCTTGGTTACAACAGTCTGACTACGTCGATTTCGATGATATTCCGACAGGTCGATAACAATTATATAACCGAGATGGGAATCGATATTGTCGATATGGTCGATTTCGATATGACTGTATCCATGGCAGGCAATTTGATGTCAGGCATAGCCCGGGGTGCCAATTATCGGCCGAAACTGAGTGAATTGAATATGAAAATAACAGATCGGTCACTCAATAGTCGGGTAGAAAAATATTGCACCAAACTCGGCCTGACACCGGAACAGATACTAAGGGCCCATCTAAACGCCCTGCAGTATATGGGTAAAGCCCAGGGGATTGTTTTCGATAAGTATGTGATCGATCCCTACAAGCAATATCTGGCTGGCAAACCCACGCTTATCGTGACCGCTAAACCGAGGGAGCCTCTCGATCTGGAACGAATCAGCCGCTACAAGCCAAGCGATGTACCCGCGCTGTTGAATCTGGAAGCCGTTGCCCTGTAAACCAGCGGTACTTGCAAGATCCCTGCTTGCGCGGTGGCCCGAGGTGTCGGGATGACAATCACTATGGGGTGGCAGCTAAGCGGATATCTGGATGTAGATATCGCCTTCATGAATTTGCAGCGGGAAGATTTGCAGGTCAACACAAACCGGGGCGCTTAGCGCTTTACCGCTACGCACATCGAAGCGTCCCTGGTGCAGCGGGCATTCGATTACGTTATCGATAACGATACCATCCGCGAGCGGTTCTTCTTCATGGGTACACATGCCGTCACTGGCGAAGAAGCCGTCGATCGTGTGATAGATCGCGTACTCGCGACCATTGAACTCGAAAGGCATGACGTCTTCTTCGTCGAGTTCGGATGCGGGACCAACGCGTTGCCAGTCAGGACCGGGTGTGCTCATTTTCATTTTCCTCGAATGACTAGCCGATAGTGATGGATTTGCCCAGGTTGCTCATGGGCAACCTGCCGCGGCTGCGCGAGATGATTGCTTTCAGTACGCGGTAGTTGGTCAGGAAAAATCCCGGATCGGGTTCGGGCAACTGATCCCTGACGGCTTCGCCAAGCGCGGGCAGGGCGTGAAAGGGTACGGTTGGATACATGTGGTGTTCGACGTGATAATTCATGTTCATATAGAGAAAACGACAGAACGCATTGGTGGTGAAAGATCGAGTCGAACGGCGCAGGTCGAGCTGGTCTTCTTCCATGTCGACATGCTGAATCAGGGTATACAGGTACAAAACCGGGTTGCCGAGGATGCGCGGCAACACCAGGTACCAGAACAGGAAATCGGCGCCGAGTATGATAGCGATAGCGATGGTCAGGTAAACCGTCAGGAATGCCCAGGCCCCCCATTTCAATTTCGGCAATTCGCTTGCCGGGGTAAATTCGAGTACCTGGTCGCTAAAACGCCCCAGGGCGTTGTCGTACATGGCTTTGCTAATGAAAATAAAATACCCGATACCGGTTATTTCGAGTAACCAGCCCCTGAATGTCATCGGAGTTGCAAACGGCATTTGCGCATCGAGCCCGTTGATCCAGGTGTAGCTGTGATGCCGGGCGTGTGCGTAGCGACGATAATACGGTTCCTCGTAGTAAATCAACGATGAAATCCAGAACAGGGTTTCGTTGATCCAGCGGGTACGAAACGCGGTGCCGTGCGCGCATTCGTGTGACAGCGCGTAGGCCGGTACGGCAATCGCGCTGCCGTAGATGAACAGCATCGGGATGAACCAGGCGCTACCCCCGGAGAGATACAACAGGTGCCCGGTAACCAGTAGCAACGCGATCCACTGGCCGAGCCAGATCAGGCCGGGGCGATCCGAGCGTTTCATTAACTGCCTGCTCAACTGCCTGTCAATGGATACCCCGGATGACGCCGCATTGGTGGGTGTCGGTTTATCGGCTGCTTTATGCATCGTCGGCTATAGCTTGTAGTCGGGTTCTTCGCGATCGAGGATGGTGCGTATCTCGCGCAGGTGGGCGTCGCAAAATCCGACTCTGTCCATGTAGTCTTCCCACTGTAGCGCCGTTTTTTCCGCGATTTCGTCGCTGACAATGCGTAGTGGTTTCCGGGTCATCAGCGCCTTGATATAATTTTCGCAGGCGCGTTCGAAGTAAAACAGTTCGTCGAAGGCGCGTGCGATGGATTCCCCGATTGCCATTACCCCATGGTTACCCATGATCACGATGCGATTACCGCCGACGCCGGCAGAAAGTCGTTCGGCCTCGTCTCCAAGCCCCATGCCATCAAAACCGTCATCGACCGTGACGCGGTTGAAGTAGCGCATGCTGTTCTGGTCGATCGGTGGCAGACTGTCCTGCTTGATCGAAGCGAGAACAGTCGCGTAGCGGGAGTGAACATGAAGCACGCAGCGCGCCTGTGGCACATTACGATGCATCGCGCCGTGTATCGCCCACGCAGTCGGATCCGCTTTGTCCGGGTGATCCATGTCGGCTGCTTCGTGCGCATTAAGCAGTAACAGTTCGCTGGCGCGGATATTGGAAAAATGGCGGCCGAAAGGATTCACCAGAAATTGATTGCCGTCATCCGCAACCGCGTAACTGAAATGATTGCCCACGGCTTCGTCCATACCGAGACGTGCCGTCATGCGAAATACCGCGGCGAGATTGATGCGATCTTCGTAGTGCGGATCGTTGTCGGGAGTGATCGAACTGGTGTCAACGGCGGAAATAGCCATACTGAGCTCCGGATGTCGGGGTTAGCGACAAATTAAAGCGCAGCCTTGACGACTGGACAATCAATATATTCTGACTCATAGTATTAGTTTAACTAATATCTAACTTATGCATGGAGTCGAATGCGAGATTTACCCCCTCTGCAGTGGTTACGGGTGTTCGAATCTTCGGCACGCCACCTGAGTTTTACCCAGGCGGCCGATGAGTTGAACGTGACCCAGTCGGCCGTTAGTCAGCAGATCAAGCTGCTGGAGAACTTCGTCGGCGAACCGCTGTTTATCCGTGGAGCCAGATCCCTGCAGTTGACCCACGCCGGTAGTACCTACCTTCCGGATATCCAGAGTGCGCTGCGTATTCTGCGTCAGAGTACGCGCTCGAACTTCGTCCGCTCCGATCCGGACCGAATCACGATTCGAAGTAACTGGTCATTCAGCGTACTATGGCTGACACCGCGGATTGCCTCCTTCATGCAAACCAATCCCGGTATTTCGTTGAACATTGTGCCGGCCATCTGGGAGACTGATTACAGCGCTAATTCGGACGGTATCGAAATTCGATTCGGCGCCAGGACAGGCAAGGATAACGAATATCTGTTAAGCGAAAAGATGTCCTGCTTCCCCCTTTGCGCTCCACCGCTGGCGGCGCAGATATCGGGGCCGGAAGATCTGTTCAAGTTTGGCCGCATCAATTCGCTGGGTGCGGCAACGCCCTGGGACAGTTTTTATCAACTTTGCGAGGTAAAGCCCCCGGATGATTTACAACAATCCGAGCTCAGCACGCATGGCTACATGTTGGCAGTGGAAATGGCGCGATGTAAGCTCGGGATCATGCTTGGTCTTTCATTCATTTCCGATGCACTGCTTGCCGGCGGTGACCTGGTGCGCCTGTTTGATGTCGAGCTGGAAATTCCTGAAACCTATTACCTGAAAGCCGATCGCAGTCGTTTGTCGGATAACGAGAATAAATTCTGTGACTGGTTGCTGGAACATGGAGGTATCGCCTGAATGAACCATTTTGCACACCTGGTGTTGGCGCAGCCCACCGTCGAGTCGACAGTTGGCAATCTCCTCGGAGATTTTGCGCGGGGTGTAGATCAGGCTTCCCTGCCGGCTGCGGTGCAGGCCGGACTGCTCAATCATCGCGCCGTTGACCGATTTACCGATGCCCACCCGTTAGTGCTCGAAATGAAGCGCAGTTTCGGGGCCAGGCGGCGCCGATTTGCCGGTATTGCGCTCGATATCTACTTCGACCATCTTTTGATCAATCACTGGGACAGGTTTGAAGAGCGCAGCCTGGAAGACCTGATCGCCGGGTTGTATCAGCGCATGGACGAAGGCCAGAAAATGATGCCGCATAACGATATGCAGCGCGTGACCCAACGCATGATCGAATACGACTGGTTTGGCTCCTACCGTGATATCGACGCCGTTGCCGAAGCGCTCGATCGAGTTGCCGGGCGCATACGCTTTGCTAATGATTTCGATAACGCCATCGAGGATTTACAGCACAGTCATGAAATGATTCTGCAGGGTTTTCTTGAGTTTTACCCGCAGTTGCAGCGGCACGTAACAGAGCAGGCGATCGAGTCGGGTTAGCAATCGACCACCTTGCCCGGGTTCATGATGTTGTGCGGATCGAGCGCTGCCTTGATCGACTTCATTACGTCCACCGCGCCGTCACCATGTTCGTTACGCATATGTTTCAGCTTGCCCATGCCGATCCCGTGTTCGCCGGTGCAGGTGCCGCCCATCTGCAAAGCCCTTTGCACCATACGTTTATCGAGCTCGAATGCCTTCTCGAACATTGCGTCATCAGCAGGATCGATGAACATGGTGGCATGAAAATTACCGTCCCCGACATGCCCGATAACCGGGGCATACAAACCTGAAGCCGCAATATCGGCCTGGGTTTCGGTGATACAATCCGCGAGGCGGGAAATGGGGACACAGACATCGGTTACATAGCCGCTATACCCGGGGTAAACCGCAAGGCCCGCATAGTAGGCATCGTGCCGGGCACGCCAGAGCTGGTTGCGGTCTTCTTCATGCTCTGCCCACTGAAACCCGGTCGCACCGAATTCCTGAGAAATTTCATCGAACATCTGTACCTGCTCGGCTACCCCGGCGCGGGTACCATGGAACTCGAGAAACAGCGTGTCGAGCTCCGGGTATTCGGTTTTACTATAGGCATTGATGGCTTTCATGTAAGCGCTATCGACAATTTCGATGCGTGCAATGGGGATTCCCATCTGAATGGTCTGAATCGTCGCTTCCGACGCCGAACGCACATCCGGAAAATTGACGATAGCAGCCGAGATTGCCTCGGTCAGACCGTGAAGACGCAGGCAGACCTCGGTAATGACACCCAGTGTTCCCTCGGAACCGACGAACAGGTGTGTCAGGTCATATCCCGCCGCCGATTTGCGCGCGCGGGTTCCGGTTTTGATGATTTCCCCGCTCGCGGTAACCACGCTCAAACCTAGCACGTTTTCGCGCATGGTACCGTAGCGTACCGCGTTGGTACCGGAGGCGCGCGTCGCCGTCATGCCGCCGATCGAGGTATCGGCACCGGGATCGATCGGGAAGAATAACCCGCTATCGCGAAGATACTGATTTAATTCCCGCCGTGTTACCCCTGCCTGGACACGGCAGTCCATATCCTCGTTGTTCACTTCCAGAATTTGATTCATCTGGATGAGATCGATACAAATGCCGCCATTGACGGCCTGAACCTGGCCTTCCAGCGATGTACCGGTGCCGAAAGCAATCACGGGCGTCCCGGTTTGCGCGCAAAGCTTTACTATAGTAGCCACTTCTTCATTGCTGCGCGGAAAACATACCGCATCCGGGGATTGTGTCGGATGCCAGGATTCGCCGTGTCCGTGTTGTTCGAGCACCGAGGCGCTGGTGCTCAGGCGCTCTCCAAATTCGGAACGCAGTTGTTCGATCAGAGCCTCCCGCTTGGAAAGATTTGCTACTGGATGGTTCATCGGCTGCGCCCGGGTTAGAAATCCGGGTTAATTATGCTACAGAGGAAGAATTTTGTCAGTTCTTGCCACTTACGAGGCCCCGATCTGGTTCATGGCAAAAATGCTTAGCGCATCTATACTTATTGTCTGTATCCCGTAGCGATAAACTGAATTAAAAAATGTCGACAATCGAGTCGCTGGTAACAGCGCGACCGCAACCAGAATCTAATACTGAATTTTCCAGTTTGACCCGGGAAGAACTCGAAGTCGAACTGGCCAGGTTGCGGCGTCGCAATAACTTGTTTGACGCGACCGAAAAGGCTGCGAAAATAGGCTACTATGAGTGGGATTACGAATGTGATCGGCTCGAATCCTGCTCTGCAGAATACGCCACCATGTTCGGTATGACCATCGAAGAAGTGATGGCGTCACAGGATAGCTGGCAGAATACGCTGCAGTATATCCATCCCGACGACCATGACCGCTACAAGAAGGCCGCAACAGAGTTACGAGATAACCAGTCGCTCAGCACTGACTATCGCATCCTGCTTGCCGATGGCTCGATAAGGCATGTACGTGAGTTCGGAATTGTAGTGGTTGATGACAAGGGATCTGCGCGCGGCAGCTTCGGTCTGTTACAGGATATTTCCGCACAGGTAAAGTACGATCGCGACCTGGAGTACCGCGATGAACTCGCGCGTCAAACCGAAGCCATTACCGATATCGGCCATTTTATTTACGATGAAGAGGATGAGCGCTACGTCTATCTCAGCGAGGGTTGTGCACGAATCTACGGCAGCACCGTCTCGGCTTACAAGGAACGGATGAACAGCGTCGAGGACGACCTGTCGGATATCGTTGCAGAAGATCGCGACCGGGTGAAGGAAGAGTATCGGCATTTCATCGAAAATGGACAGGATTGCGCGCTCGAGTATCGAATACGGCGTGCCGATGGTGCGATGCGCTGGGTTCGCGAGCTCACCTCAGCCAAGCTGATGAAAAATGGCCTTGTCAAACAGACGCTCGGGGTGGTCCAGGATATCACCGAGCGGGTCGAGCGTGAGCAGGAACTGATGTTCAAGGACGCGATGGCCAGCCAGGCGGAAGCCATAACCGACATCGGTTATTTCCTGTTCGACGAAATAAAAGATATCCACCTTTTTGTCAGTCCTGGCCAGGCGCGAATTGTAGGTCTGGGCGTCGAAGAGTATATGCGCAGGATCCGGTCCAACGAAGATTACTATAATTTGGTCTACGAGGAAGATCGTGATCTGGTCAGGCAGACCTACCAGGACGTACTGAAGAATCATGGTGGTTGGGAAATCGAGTATCGTGTGCGTCGTCCCGATGGTGATTTGCGTTGGGTTCGGGAAGTGGGCCGGGCGCATAAAAGAAAGGGTGACGAGGTCGAGCAAACCATTGGTGTATTGCAGGATGTCACCGAGCAGAAAAAAATTGAGCAGGAACTGCGATACAAGGATGCGCTGGCCAACCAGGCCGAAGCGATTACCGATATCGGACATTTTATTTACGATGAAATCAAGCGCAAGTACCTGTTCGTAAGTCCGGGCCTGGCGAACATTTTCGGCATGGATGTGAATGACATGATCATCAAGATCATGTCCAGGGAAGGGGAAATGATGACGGTCCATACCGATGATCGCGACCGCGTGCAACGTGCTAATGACAAGTTCATGGCCGAAGGTGGCAGTTGGCAGGTTGAGTATCGCTTGCTGCGTGGCGATGGAGAAGTTCGCTGGGTACGTGAAATGGGCCGGGCACTGCTGATGACGCATGGAATTCCGGAACAGACTATCGGTGTAATACAGGATATTACCGAGCAGAAAAACGCGGAGCAGGAAATCATCAAGGCGAAGGATAACCTTGAGCAGCAAGTGGTCGAGCGCACCCGGGAACTTGCCAACACGGTCCAGCAATTGCAGGTGGAAATTGAGAGCCGTGAAAAAATTGCCGCAGAGCTCGACTTTCTGGCCAACCACGATGCGCTCACCGGACTACCGAGTCTACGGCTGTGCAAAGATCGCCTCGATCAGTCGTTGGCGGAAGCCAGGCGCAATCGTCAGACTTCAGCAGTTATGTTTCTGGATCTCGACGGGTTCAAGAAAATCAACGATCTGCATGGCCATGAATTTGGCGACCTCGTATTGAAGGCTAGCGCGGATCGCATCAAGGCTGAAATTCGCGAAACCGACACCGTCGCTCGTATCGGTGGTGACGAGTTCGTTATCATTCTTTCCAGTTTGCCTGATAATGATATTGCCAATCGAATCGCCACTAACGTAATCGAACAGATCGCGCGACCGTTTGAGGTCAAAAACATCGCGGTTGAAATCAGTGCGAGCATCGGTATTTCGCTGTATCCGCAAAATGGCACCACCGCCGAAGCATTGATTCGCTCAGCCGACAAGGCGATGTACCGGATCAAGCACCAGGGTAAAAACAACTTTGGTTTTAGCAGCGTTCTCGATCCTGGTTAAATGTTGGTAAGGGTGTTTCCGGATTGATCCATTAAATAACTCGTCGTGATTGCTGTCAGCCTATAAGCTCAGCGTTTTGCTTCGCCCCGGAGTTGCGCCTCAATGGCTCGCTATCAAACCAATAACCTGCTCGGCATCGGACTGATGATGCTGGCAATGTTGCTGTTCGAAGTAATGGATGCGGTCGCCAAGTGGCTGGTCAGCGCGGATATGTCGGCGATACAGGTAATCGCTGTGCGCAGCTGGATGATTACGGCGATGATTCTGCTGATTCTCGCTATCAGGGGTGAGCTAAGCGAGCTTGTTCCCAAGCGGCCTCTGCAACATGCACTGCGTGGCATTATCGGTTTTTTCGCGCCGTTCACTTTTTTCACTTCCCTGAAAGCATTGCCGCTGGCTGACGCGACCGTGGTTTTTTTCAGTTCCAGTTTTGTGCTGACCGCGGCATCCGCGCTGTTATTAAAAGAACAGGTCGGGATTCATCGCTGGAGTGCCGTGGCGATTGGTTTTGTCGGCGTTGTCGTCGCGATGAACCCGCAGGGTGGCGGCCCCATTGCCTCTTACCTGCTGGTGCTATGCGCGACGGTTATATATTCGATGATATTTATCTCCGGCAAGCAGCTGTCGAAACATGACTCGGTGATTTCACTGGTGTTTTCATTACAGCTCGGCATGGGGATCTCCGCAACGATTGCATTACCCTGGGTGTGGGTGCCAATCAGCATCACGGTGCTGGGCGAGTTATTCCTGATGGCCGTGATCGCACTGGTCGCGCATTTTGTTTTTGCGGCTGCGTTTGCTCGTGCGGACGTATCGGCGCTGGCGCCGTTTGAGTATACTGCGCTGGTATGGGCGACCCTGATTGGCTATGTCGTCTGGCTCGATATCCCATCAACCGAAGTCTGGATCGGAGCGGCGATCATCATTAGCTGTGGACTCTATGTCACCCACCGTGAATCGTTGCGACACCGCGCCCAGACAGGCATTCGTGTGGATTAGCGGAATCTCGACGCTGCCGTATAACCAAATGAGGAGACAGGAAATGAAACTAACTGCTTCGATCAAGACATTTATATATGGAAGTGCAACAATGGGGTTACGCAAAAATTCGATCCTGAACATAAGCGTTTAATAGCCACATTATCTCAGCGGGTCGAAGCGACGCATGGCGCTTTCATCGAGTTTGATCAATCAGCATCGCGACCATCCCGCGCTCGGGATCTGGACCTTCATCGGCAACCTGTTGCTGATGGCATTACTCAGCGCCGCGGTGCGCGAACTGGTTAACCGTGACTATCCATTAAGCGAGGTACTGTTATTTCGCTATTTGTTCGCCAGTAGTTTTTTCTGGATTATTCTTTTATCGACGGCCGGGTTGGCGGGGCTTGCCACGCAAAGGCCTTTAGACCATGCCATTCGCAGTATTAGCGGCATTGTCAGTCTCGCTCTGCTGTACTTCGCAATCACCCGTATCCCGATCGCCGACGCTACGGCACTTGCCTACGCGGCTCCCATTTTTATTACCGTGTTATCCATTTTTCTGCTCGGTGAGGTCATCGGCCTGCAGCGCTGGTTGGCGGTTATCGCTGGTTTCATCGGGGTGTTACTGATCGCCCGACCCGAGGCCGATGGCTGGGATATCGGGGTGATTGCCGCGGCGGGGTCGGCTTTAACCGGGGCGCTGGTGGCAATCTGGCTGCGCAAACTCAGTAGCAGCGAGAAGTCGGTCAGCATCGGAATTTACTACAATAGTCTCGGTAGCCTGGTCTGCCTGGCCTGGGTGCTATGGTCGGGATGGCTGATCCCACGCGGTGCCGATCTGTGGCTTTTCCTCGGATTTGGAATTGGCTGCGGAATGCAACAATGGCTGTTAACGGTCTCATTTCGCTATGCCGAAGCGAGCCTGCTGGCGCCGTTCGAATATCTGGCGATGGTTTTTGCCGCTATCGTGGGTTTTGTTTTCTGGGGCGAAGTGCCGGTATTGACGACCTGGATCGGGGGCGCAATTATCGCCGCGAGTGGTCTGTTTATCTTCATGCGCCGACAAAAACGCAATTCATCCTGTAGATCGATCGAAGCTGCCGCCGTTGAGTAACAAATCGCTGACACTGCTGGCCTCGATGCTGGTCACTTTCGTGCTCGGTTCGGTGCACGCATTTTCGGTATTTATCGTATCTTTTGAAGCATTGCTCGGGCTGCCGCGCTCTGAAATCAGTTTAATCTATTCCTTTGCCCTGGTTGCAATTACGCTGGCCGTGTTACTCGGGTATCGGTTTTATAATTTGCTAGCCACCTGGTGGCTAATCTTTATTACCTGTTTAATCGCCGCCGCGGGGCTTCTGCTGGCAGCGAGCTCACTGAGTTGGTGGGCGCTCTTTGCCGGTTATAGCCTGGCGTTCGGTTTTTGTAACGGTGTCGGCTACGGCTTCAGCCTGCAACTGGTTGGACGGGTGATGCCTGAAATCAAGGGATTCGCGATGGGCGCGGTCACCGCGTCCTATGCCGTGGGCTCGATTGTTTTCGCCAAGTTATTTGCCTGGCGCATTGCGCTGGTATCGGTAGAGTCGGCATTGCTTTCGCTTGCCATTGCTATTATCGGCTGTGGAACCGTCGCCGCAATCATGCTGCGTTTGGCCCGTGCCAGCTATGGTGAAGCGTATTTTGACGATAACCAGGAGCGGCCGGGCAAAAGTCAACGCAAAGTCATCCAGTTCTGGATCGCATATATGACCAGCGTATTTGCGGGGCTGATGGCGATCGGGCATGCGGCCGGTATTGCCTTGTCCAAGGCTGCCAGTTCCGAGCTCGCTACCCTGGCGGCGATAGCCATCGGAATCGGCAGTGCGCTTGGCGGATTTCTCGCCGGATGGCTGGTCGATCGCTGGCCGGCGAGTCGTTTCCTGATCGGGTTACCATTGCTGTCGGCGTTTGCGCTGCTCGGCATCGGCGCCACAGAAAGCGCGTTAGTCGCGGTGATATTGCTATCCCTGGTCGGATTCTCTTATGGATCGATAATTGCCATTTACCCGGTAGCGATATCAAATTATTTCGCGGCACGAGGCCCGCAAGCTTACGGCCGGGTATTTATCGCCTGGGGTTTTGCCGGACTGGTCGCACCCTGGAGCGCAGGATTAATTTACGATCTGCGCGGGGGCTACGAACTGGC
>Ga0265306_10000068_pt1 | contig 36415 bp, 36 predicted proteins | sample Helome_3_FD_192493 | JGI IMG/M metagenome (GOLD analysis project Ga0265306, IMG submission 192493) | Marine sediment microbial communities from subtidal zone of North Sea - Hel_20160420 (Illumina Assembly) | ecosystem: Environmental > Aquatic > Marine > Subtidal zone > Sediment ... | reverse complement strand
GATAACTGATTTTACCCAGATCGTAAGTTGTGTTGTTGGCAAGGACCGAATCGAACGCAAGCGACAAAAAATTCGAGAAGAGCTTATTCGCGACCATATCAGTACCAGCGATCGGGTTCCCTCGTCTCCCATAACCCGGTTTTTCAAATTATTCAGGCGCAACTAGTTGCCACAAGAGTTACCGGGAGCCTTTTTTTTCCTGGACAATAGCTGAGAGTTCGCCGGCAGGTTGCCCTCTCTCTGACTCGTATTTCACAGAAACCGGCGTTCACCAGGCGCCTGAATTTTTCTAGATACCTCTCATATTACTTACCTCGCATGAATAATTAGTGGATTAAGCGTATGCTGTCCGGTTCAAGCCACATGCGTTTCGTTCTTCGTGCAGTATGTGAGCTGTTTGGTTTTCCGGATCACGGCGTCGGGACGAGCAGCATGCGACTTCTTCTAACATTTACCAAAATGAGGGGATGGAGCAATGGGAGTACAAATCGAAGACGTTGACGAAAGCAAACTCGAGGAGTTACAGGGGAAGGTAGTTACTGATGTGGCGGGTGCCCAGGGCCTGCTCATGGCTTATCTGGGAGATCAACTTGATCTATACAGCGCCCTTGCTGAGATTACCCCGGCGACCAGCCAGGAATTAGCCAAAAGTACGGGTATTAAAGAGCGCTATTTACGTGAATGGCTTTCCGCAAATACAGCCGGTGGATACGTTGAGTACGATCCAGCTTCACAAAAGTTTTCTATGACACCGGAACAGGCGATTGTTTTCGCGGCCGAGGGAAATGCGCATTGTATGCAAGGCTTTTTCCAGGCCGTTGTGGCCGGGTACACCGATGTGCCGAAGGCAATCGAAGCTATTCGTGCTGGAGAAGGACTACCCTGGGGGGATCATAGTGAGTGTTTGTTCTGTGGCACAGAGCGCTTTTTCCGGCCGATGTATGCGGCCAATCTAATTGATTCCTGGATACCTGCGCTTGAAGGGGTGAAGGAGAAACTCGAATCCGGCGCTAAGGTTGCGGACGTCGGATGTGGGCACGGATCCTCGACGATAATTATGGCCCAGGCCTTTCCAAACTCGACTTTCCACGGGTTTGATTTTCATGGACCGTCCATCGAGCATGCGAGAGAGCACGCTCGCGCCGCGGGTGTCGCCAGCAACACAATTTTCGAAGTCACAACAGCGAAAGAGTATCCTGGCGAAAACTATGATCTGGTTGCCATTTTCGACGCTCTCCATGACATGGGTGATCCTGTTGGGGCATCAAAACACGTTGCCAGTACACTTGCTGAGGGTGGCACTTTGATGCTGATTGAACCCTTTGCGGAAGATAACCTGGAGGATAATTTGCATCCGCTGGGGCAAATCTATTACTCCTTCTCGACAACGGTCTGTGTATCCAACTCCCTGTCACAGGAGGTTGGCCTCGCACTTGGTGCCCAGGCAGGTGAGAAACGATTAACGGAAGTGCTCAATGAAGGTGGTCTCGGCAGTGTTCGACTGGCCACGAAGACACCGACGAACATGGTCCTTGAGGCAAGAGTCTAGTCAGCCTGCTGCGGGGAGGCCTCTGCCACCCCTGAAGAAGGTAGAATGATCGTTATTCCCGTTTGCGCGGGAATGACGATCATATTAGAGAATATTGTTCTCTGACCCGCATACTCAACTAACTTATGCTTCGCTCATATTCCTGGCTTCCGCCAGCTTGAGCTGCAATTCCCTGATATGCCGTACGGCTTCGCTTATTTTGTTGCGCGCCTGCAGGGGAAGGCTGCGATCGTTTACAAGACGGTTGAGTTGTTTGATGATCTCGTTACTTTTAGTGTTCATGCACTCTCTTTGGATTATTCTTTTACCAATACAGACCGCAGTCGTCGTTTAGCGGGTCGATATTGTTGTTTCGAAAAGCGCGCTTACAATCCGGGTAAATTCGCCAACCAGTTTTATATCGGTTGTATCTGCTACGTCAGGATCATTTCCATTCGATCGGGGTTTGAAAGGAATAAATCCTGATCGATTGATTGTACTGGGTAGCTCTCACCGCGCAAAATTCATCTCCGAATTAACAGGGTGAAGTCCACGGTTTTACGGGTTAAAAATAACACTTAAGATCAGACACCACATCCCCCATACAGGGTAAATCAATTGAAAACCCTAATTGAATCTCTAAGAAACCTGCAAAATGATAATCGATAGTCGGGATTGGGTGGTGGGTTCAACTGAGCGATGGAAATCAAACGAGTCAGTGTCGATTGATTTGGAGCAAGAACGGGGGCAGGACTTGAATCGCGAAGTTCATCTTAACGCCGGTGATCTTTTCCCGGCTTGCGTCAGCGACGCCTGGCGAATGCGCAGGTTTTTATCGATAAAGGGTACGTTTCCCCCTTTATCCATAAAGAATGAAACTCCAGGCTGTATCTAGTCTTCCTGAAGCAGTTTTTGAATGAAGGATTTTAGCGGTGGTCTCATCTGCTGCTGGTTTTCGATGAATTCACTCACCAGTTCTTTAGTCACATAATCCAATGGCTGGGCTAAATCTGTGCTGCGCCTGCGGTTGTTATTATCTGTAACTTTGTGTCCTTCCACCCCTGTATTTGTGGAGTAATCGGTCATGGTAAACATCCAGGTTTAAGGTCTAACACGTACAATAAAGGTCTAACACGTACAAAATAAATATTTGTAATGGTTAATAGTGTGCTCCAAATCACATCGGGCCGATTTTACCCTAAATGGAGTAACAACTGAAACGAGATGGTTTCCTGGAGTACTTTATGGGGTGAGAATGGCTCTACAGAGCGGTTTCAGGCCCAGCGATAACCTCAGTCGCGGACTGGTAGTCGTAGCCGCCGGGCCATCTTTTTAGGAATAGTGATAATGTCTTCCGACAGCTCGAAAACGCGCTTTGCCGGTATCAGGTAACAGTAGACTGAACAAAGTATTCGGCGTTGTCCCAAAGCCGTTTGGCCATTACCTCCTCAATAATCGAAGCCGCTTTGTTCACATCCTGGGCATCAATGTAGAGCGGGGTAAGGCCAAATCGCATGATGTCAGGCGCACGAAAATCACCTATCAGCCCCATGTCGATCATCGCCTTGACCGCCGCGTGGCCATGCTCGAAATGGAAAGACACCTGGCTGCCCCGTTGCCTGCTATCACGAGGGCTTGCCAGTTGGAGGTCGGGGCAGCCGGATTCAACGAGTTCGATAAAAAGATCGGATAATTCACTGGACTTTGTACGCACATCATTCATATCAACCAGGTCCCAGATATCCAGCGAGGCTTCGAGTGCCGCTAATTGAATAATGGGTGGCGTGCCAACCCTCATCCGCTCGATACCCGGGCCTGGACGATACTCGAGATCAAACGCAAAAGGCTGTTCATGGCCGAGCCAGCCTGAAAGCGCTGGCCTTACCTGGTTGGCCAGCCTGGGGGCCAGGTAAATAAAAGCCGGGCCACCTGGCCCTGAATTCAGATACTTGTAAGTGCAACCAACCGCGAAATCAGCTTCGGCAGCGCTGACGTCCACTGGCAGCGCTCCGGCAGAATGAGCCAGGTCCCAGATTGTTAAAATACCCTTTGCATGAGCTTTCCTGGTCAGGTCGTGCATGTCATGAAGACGACCCGTTTTATAATCGACTTCGGTGAGCAACAAAACGGCGACATCTTCTGTCAGGTAGTCTGCGACGGCTTCCGGCGCGCATAGTTTGAGCCTGTGGCCTTTGTCGAGAGACTTTATGAGCCCTTCCGTCATGTATAGGTCGCTCGGAAAGTTGCCTGTATCGGAGAGGATAATCTTGCGCCCGGCGTTGATTTCGAGGGCGGCAGCCAAAGCCTGGTAGACCTTTATGGACAGCGTGTCGCCCACCACAACCGTTCCGGCCGGGCCGCCGATTAGTTTGCCGATGCGATCGCCAACGCGGGCAGGCTGGTTCATCCATCCCGCGCTGTTCCAGCCGCTAATCAGCATGTCACCCCATTCATCCCGTATCATCGTGCTAACCCTGGCGACGGCGGCTTTGGGTAAAGGGCCGAGCGAGTTACCGTCAAGATAAACCAGGCCTTCTGGTAACTGGAACAATGATTTGGTCTCGGCGAAGTCTGACACCATGATGCTTGCTTGAGGATTGCGACGGATATGGCTAGTCTAACAACTTAATCAAAGACAACAATCGGGGACTGTATTGATCGAGGATTGGGACGACGCCTACGCCAACGGGGCCTATATCGAAGCTGCTGCCGCTTATCCGGATAAATGGGCGCGGATGGCGGCCCAGTTTCGTCAACAGATGACAGAAATGCAGCTGGCTGAACTTGATATCGGGTATGGTGAAAGTGAACGCCAGAGGCTCGATATTTTCCACCCGGAAAATGATCCCTGCGGTCTTGTGGTTTATGTCCATGGTGGTTACTGGCGTGCTTTTGACAAGTCCTACTGGTCTCATCTGGCAACTGCAGCGATTCGCCGTGGGTGGGCCGTCGCGATACCCTCTTATGACCTGGTGCCGACTGTTTCTATCAGCGAAATTACCCGGCAGACAGGGGTTGCAATTGGCAAGGCGGCAGCCATGTTTAGTGGCCCGATCAGGTTGACTGGGCATTCCGCCGGCGGTCATCTTGTGACGCGCATGATTTGCCGGGACAGCCCGCTTGCGCCAGCTGACTGGCAACGAATTGATCGCGTGGTTTCCATTTCGGGCCTGCACGATATGCGCCCGCTGTTAAAGACTAAAATGAACGACGATTTCCGCATGCAGGAAGCCGAAGCTGTCGCTGAAAGTGCCGCACTTAACCAGCCCATTGAAAATGTCGAACTGGTTTGCTGGGTCGGTGCCGATGAGCGCCCAGAATTTGTGCGCCAGTCAGAATTGCTGGCCAACATCTGGACCGGTTTCGGCATAAAGACCGCGCTTCATCTCGCACCGGATCAACATCATTTTGACGTCATCGATGGTCTTGTGGATCCTCAGTCCGAATTAAGTGAAGCTTTATTGAAATAGGTATCCCTTTCACTCCAGCGGCCAGGTATTCTCAATTACAGGCAGACCCCGGATTCATATGACCTGCAGCGAGCCCACAGGAAAGCATTCAGGAGATTTGCGCGAACAAATTAGAAAGGGCCGCAAGGCGGCCCTTCCGCGAAACCTTTACTCAGCTCGTAGAAGCCTTTACTCAGCTCGCAAGCTGGGCTCGGTAACGCAAGCGTAATAGTAGCAGAATTCACTATCAGCTATCTTCTGGAAATTCCAGATTACGTCGCGGGTTTGACTGCAGGTCAGGTTTTTCTGATGTCGTCGGTGATAGTCTGGGGCGTATTCAGTCTAATAACTATTGTTGAGCCGTAAATGGCATGGGATATACTCGGCCCAGTCGAGCCGGAACCGACTCGAAGTCCGCGACGCCAGGTATGGGCATATCAGGAGATACATGAACGAATCGCTACCATCAGTAATGACCGCGGTCTATCTAACCGGGCACGGCGGGATCGAGGTTTTGCAGTATCGCGAAGACGTACCGCTGCCAGAAATCGCGGCCGGGGAGGTGCTGATTCGTGTCGCCGCGGCCGGGGTCAATAATACCGACATTAACACGCGCATTGGCTGGTACTCGAAAAAAGTCAGCGACGCGACCAGCAATGGTGGTGCGGAAGGCTTCGACGAGGTCGATGCTGACGATGCCACCTGGTCCGGTGTGCCGATGGCATTCCCGCGTATACAGGGTGCGGATTGTTGTGGCTTTATCGTGGCGGTGGGTGACGATATCGAGAACTCACGAATCGGGGAACGCGTAATCGTGCGCAACATGTTACGCAGTTACGTCGATTACCGGCCCTTCGAGTGCTGGACGCTCGGCTCGGAATGCGACGGCGCTTTCGCGCAGTTCGTAAAAGCACCAGCGCGAGAGACCTATAAAGTCGAATGCGACTGGTCAGATGAGGAACTTGCCTCGATTCCCTGCGCTTACTCGACTGCTGAAAATATGCTGCACCGTGCCGCGGTGGGTGCCGAACGGATCCTGGTGACCGGTGCCTCCGGCGGTGTAGGGTCGGCTGCCGTTCAGCTCGCGAAGCGACGTGGTGCTTACGTCATTGCTGTGGCGAGTGCAACTAAGGCCGGTGATCTAATTGCCATCGGAGCGGATGAAGTGATCGACAGGAATGCCGATCTGGTTGCAGCCACCGGTCGGGACAGCGTCGATGTCGTTATCGACCTCGTCGCCGGGGAAGCCTGGCCATCACTGCTCGATGTGCTCAGGCGGGGCGGGCGTTATGCGACCGCGGGCGCCATCGCAGGACCGCTGGTTGAACTCGACGTCAGAACCCTGTACCTCAAGGATCTGACGCTCATTGGTTGCACCTTTCAGGATGACATCGTGTTTGAAAATCTGGTCGGTTATATTCAGGCCGATGAAATCAAACCCCTGGTCGCACAAACTTTTCCATTAAATGAAATCGCTACCGCACAGGAACAGTTTCTGGCCAAGAAATTCACCGGTAAACTGGTGCTTGTGCCGCCAGCCTGAAGCGTACCGAGACGAAGATCATTCCGCATGAATAGTAAAATTCTTTTGGCTACCCTGAATGCTCGCTATATGCACTGTGCGTTCGCGTTGCGATATCTGTTTGCCAACCTCGGCGAGCTGCAGGCGCAGGCGCAGATCAGGGAGTTCACGATTCAGCAACGGCCTGTCGACATTGTCGAACAGTTGCTCGAGCAAAGTCCGAAAATAATAGGTTTCAGTGTTTATATCTGGAACGTTAGCGAAACCACCCGGGTGATCGAATTGTTGAAACAGGTGGCGCCCGAAGTCATGGTTATCGTAGGTGGCCCCGAAGTCAGCTTTGCCGATGATTTACCGGCGCTCGCCGAACAGGTGGATTACATCATTACTGGTCCGGGTGAAATCAGCTTCCCTCAATTGTGTAGAGACCTGCTCTGCGGTAAGCCGATGGCGTCAAACATCATCGCCGGCAAAGCGGCCGATCTTGATGAGCTCGAACTACCGTATGCCTGGTACGATACCGAGGATATTCGCAACCGATTGATATACGTCGAGGCTTCGCGTGGCTGTCCATTCAAGTGCGAATTCTGTCTGTCATCGCTTGATAAAACTGCACGCCCATTTGAATTGCAGCGCTTTCTCGATGCGATGGATGATTTGTATCGACGGGGTGCGCGCAACTTCAAATTCATTGACCGTACCTTCAACCTGAAGGTCAGTACCAGCATCGCGATCCTGGAATTCTTCCTCGAGCGGATGGGCGATGACCTGTACCTGCACTTTGAAGTCATTCCTGACCACCTGCCGGAAAAACTCAAACAGGTTCTGGCGCAGTTTCCGCCCGGGTCGTTGCAGTTCGAAATTGGTGTGCAAACCTTTGACCCCGAGATCCAGCAAACCATCAGCCGCAAGCAGAGTAATGACAAGACCTGCGCTAACCTGAAGTGGTTGCGCGAAAACACCGGTGCACATATTCACGCTGACCTGATCTTCGGTCTGCCCGGGGATACACTGAATAATTTTGCCTTCAGTTTCGATCAGCTGGTGGCGCTGAATCCGCAGGAAATCCAGCTGGGAATTCTGAAGCGGCTGCGCGGTGCCCCGCTCAACCGACACAACGAGGCATTCCAGTTGCGTTACAATCCCGCGGCGCCGTATAACATTCTCAGCACTCGTGACATCGATTTTGCCACCATGCAGCGTGTCAACCGCTTTGCCCGATTCTGGGATATGATCGGCAACTCGGGCCGCTTCAAAAACACGCTACCGTTGCTGCTGGCACAACGACCCTTTCACAACTTCATCGAACTCAGCGATACCCTTTATGAAATTGCGGGAAGTAGCTGGAAGATTTCGCTGCGCAGATTGTTCGCGCTGCTGTTTATCGCCTTAACCGAGCAGCTAAAACTGCGACCCGACCAGGTTCGACAGGCGCTCGATGCAGATTTCGAACTGTCAGGAGAGAAAGGCGCTATCGATTTCGATAGCCGCAGGCTCGAAATCGTGTCCAGTGACGGGGTTGCCAATAAACGGCAACGTCGACATGAGCGGGTAAACGGTTAAGCGGGCTGGCGAGTCCAAGAATCTATCATCGCGGATTGCTTCCCGCGCCCTGACAATTCCTAATCTCCGAGCGCGACGCCCTTTTGTAATGCTTTGGCTCGACGGCGTCGATAGGCAGGCACGAAGATCAGGAGCAGCCCGAAAATCAGCAGGCATAAGGTCATCGGACGTTCGTACATAAAGGCGATCCCGTCGGTCAGGTTCACCGAGCGGGCAAAATTATTTTCCATCATACCGCCGAGAATGAAACCGATGAGTAACGGCGGCAGGGGATAATCCGCGAAACGCAGTATGGTTGCACAAACCCCGAGCCCGACCAGCAGCAGCAATTCGGTAGCATTGTTCTGCCCGATGTAGGCGCCGACCATGGTAAAGAACAGGATGAACGGGATCAGGTAGTTGCGCGGTACCGTCAGTAACCTGGCAATATAAGGAATCAGCGGCAGGTTGAGAATCAACAGCACGGCGTTGCCAATGTACATTGAAATGATGACCGACCAGAACACCGAGGGATTATCGATCATCAACCGTGGTCCCGGGTTTACGTTCAGCGCGATCAGGGCGCCGAGTAAAATTGCGGTGGTGCCGGACCCGGGTATGCCCAGCGTTAACAGGGGCACGAATGATCCTGTACAGGCTGCATTGTTGGCGGTTTCCGGCGCAGCCAGTCCCTTGATCGACCCCTTGCCAAATTCTTCCTGTTCCTCACCTTTAGCGATATTACGTTCGACCGCGTAACCGAGAAACGACGCCAGTGTCGCGCCAGCTCCCGGCATCACGCCGATGAGAAATCCCTGTACCGACTGACGTGCAACCACGGGGGCGATGGCGCGGGCTTCTGCGCGGGTTATGCGCAAGTCCTTGATGGCTTCATTCTTGCCATCCGATTCCGCTCGCCTGGGGTCGAGCACCAGGTAGAGAGCCTCCGGCAGGGCGAACAGGGCCATCGCCAGGGTGATGAAACTGAACCCGGACTGTAAATCTGTTAATCCCATGGTAAAGCGCGGTGCGTTGAACAGCGCCGATTCGCCCACGGTAGCCAGTATCAGGCCGATTACGGTCATCATCAGGGCCTTGGTGACCTTGCCGGTACCTGCGAACGCAGCGATTGCGGAGAGACCGACGATCATCATGGCGAAGTATTCAGCCGAATGAAACAGCAGTGCGACCGATGACAGGATCGGTGCAAATCCCATCAACAGGATCGCGCCTACGGTGCCGCCGGTGAACGAACTGACAGCGGCGATGGTGAGTGCCTTGCCGGCCTTACCCTGGCGTGCCATCGGGTAGCCATCGAAGGAGGTCGCGACGGTACCGGCTACCCCCGGAGCATTGATTAGAATTGAAGAGGTCGAACCGCCGAAAATAGCGCCGTAGTAAACACCGGCCAGCAGTATCAGTGCTGCCGAGGGATCACCCAGGGTAATTGCCACCGGAATCATGATCGCGATGATCGACATCGGACCGAGTCCGGGCAGCATACCTATCAGGGTGCCAACCAGGCATCCGGCAACGACCAGCAGCAGGTTTTTAAATGACAAAGCTGTTTCCAGGCCAAGCAGAACACCTTCTAGCATGTCAGAATCTCCTTAGCTCAGAAACCATGGTAGGGGGCGCAGGAAAATCCCCAGGGCTTCCTGCACCAGGTACCAGATGCACAGGGCGCCAACCAGCGCCACGCCGATCATAATCACCAGCTTGCGTTCGCCGCGGGTCCAGCCGGCACCAACCAGAAACAGGGTAGTCGCGGCAATAAAGCCGACGGGTCGCAAAGCGAGCGCGTAAGCAATCATCAGCGCAATGAGGCCGAGAGCCTGTCCAACCTTGTACTCGCGCCACTTTCCAAGATTGATATTTCCCAGCGCGTCGCCTTCGGCATCTGCTTTCGGGCTGGGCGCAAGCAGAATGAGCAGGGCGAAAAACGCGCCCAGGGCACTCAATACCATCGGCATCGTATTAGGTAGAAATACCATGTTGCGTTCGAATGGCAATAACGGATAGTTATAGGCGGCGTAACCGTAAACAATGCAAATGACTAAGAATGCAATTGCAATCCACTTGTCCAGTGCCATGGGGAAATCTCTTCAGGTTTAAGCAGGGGTATCGGGGCGCTGCGCCGCCCCGATCGGTTGACAAATGCTTACAGAAAACCGAGTTTGACCATCATGTTCTTGATCTCTCTTTCCTGGTTTTCGAGGAAGCTGGCGAATTCGCTGCCCGGGTTGAAGATGTTAACCCAGCCGTTTCTCGCGCGCACGGCTTCCCATTCTGGTGTGCTGTACATGTCGGCGAGCGCTTTACGGTATGCCTCGGCCTTGTCTTTCGGTAAGCCCGGGGCCGCGAAAAAACCGCGCCAATTGACAAACTCGGCATCGTAACCCTGTTCCTTGAGCGTAGGTGCGTCCTTGTAGGCATCAACCCGTTCCGCCGAGGTAACCGCTATGATTTTGACTTCCCCGGCGTTGGCCATGGTGACCGCTTCCGAGAAGCCTGTCGATAGCGCCTTGATTTCGCCCGATAGCAGTGCTGCCATGGCTTTACCGCCGGCGTCATAAGGAATGTACTTGACCTTGGTCGGGTCCTGGCCGGCGGCCAGTATAGCCAGCCCGGCAACCAGGTGATCCATCCCGCCGGGAACCGACCCACCGCCGATCGCTACGTCTCTGGGGTTGCTGCGAAAAGCTTTGACCAGGTCCTTGAAGGAATTGAACGGACTATCCTTGTTGACGACAAATGCAGCGTAGTCGCCGATGGTGCCGGCGATCAGGGTCAGGTCTCTGAAATTATACGGAAAGCGTCCAACCAGTGAGCGAATCACGATGGGCGTGGAGTTGACCATCAGGGTGTTTTGATTCGAATTGGCATTCTCGATCAAGAAACCGATTGCCTTGCCGCCACCACCGCCAGACATGTTTTCGTATGACGCTTTTTCGACAATGCCCGATTTGGTCAAAGCCTCACCGGTGCCGCGAGCGGTACCATCCCAGCCGCCACCGGCGCCGCCGGGAATTAAGAAATGAATTGATTCAATTTCAGCAGCGTTGATGTTGCCAATGCTCAGCAAGGTCGCCATTGCCGCAACGGCGAGGTTTCGAATGATTTTCATTCCGCTCCTCCTCAGGATGGGTTGTCATTATTGTATTGTATGGTCACCGGGCATCGAGATTTGTCCATATACCCGGGACAGGTATTTGACCACAGATAAAAGGTGGTGGGAAATCTTTCTGGTGGGCGGATGACAAGCCTGATTGTTTGCATCAGGGCGGAGAATTAAAGCGCACAAAATACGTGCCTGAAATGGAGCCTGATCATCCACCGGTTCCGCAGGAACCGGTGGATTCAGATTTTAAAGGAGGTTACCGCGGTTACCGATTGGTTAACCGCGCTGTGGGCAGATCAGTACGCTGCGCTTCCCGCATTGCATCGGCCCGACTAATACCGAGGTCTTTCAGCATAGCCTCGGACATCGATTGCAGCTGCCGGCGTTCCTGATGAATTCTGATTTTAAGTAGTTGATTTTTCATCCAGATACAGAATTTCTCAAACAGGGTATCGAGGACTCCAACGGATTCTCCAGCGAGGCTCCGGGAGCAATTTCCAGAATAAGTAGTCATAATATCTCCTATCAATAATTGTGAATGAATAATGCATTTACTTAACGAATATTGACTATAGTTGAATTTACGGGTATAAGTAAAACGAATATTTTTGATAAGTATCTTCACAAAAAATGATGACCCATAACCGCCTTCGTAATCTCGATCTCGGCACCTTGCGCAGCTTTGTCACGATCGCCGAAACCGGCAGCATGACGCGCGCCGCGAGTCGCCTGTTCATGACCCAGTCCGCCATCAGTATGCAGATCAAACGTCTGGAAAACAGTCTCGGTTTGAGCGTGTTTGAACGCTCCGCACACGGCATGTCCCCAACCAACGAGGGCGAGCAGCTATTGAACTTCGCCAATCAAATGCTGGCCTTGAATGACGAGGCAATGGGGCGCCTGACTTCGGCCGACTACGAGGGGCAAATCCGGCTTGGAGCGCCTGGTGACGTGATTTACCCTCATATCCCCAGTATCCTGAAAGAATTCAACCGCGATTATCCACGTGTACAAATCAGGTTTTCCTCGTCGCAGACGGTTACCCTCAGAAGCGAATTCGAACAGGGTTTGCATGATGTGGTACTGACCACTGAAAAAACGCCCGGTCAGGGTGGCAAGGTGATCAGTACGCAGTCGTTGGTATGGATCGGTGCAAAAGATGGCAACGCCTGGAAAAAACGACCCTTGCCGCTGGGTTTCGCAAAAAATTGCGCGTTTCGGGCAGGGGTCACGAAAACGCTGGATGACGCGGGTCTTAAATGGATTGATATTGTTGCCTCGCTGGACGCGGGCGCCAGTGAAGCGATGACTTCAGCTGATCTGTGTGTTTACGCTGGACTGGAAAGCGACAAGAGTTCCAGTCGCGATGCCATAGATCACGGCGGTCAACTACCGGAGCTGCCGGAATATTCAATCGTATTGTACGGTGCCGATAATCCGGATAATCAAATTGCCCGGACCCTCGTCGAGTACCTGCTGCGAGGTTACGCCTGATCTGATATTACCTGCCTGTTGACGCAACAGGTATTACGACGAAGACGCAAGCGCCAGCTAGATTTTGATTTGGATCAAGCAAACCTGTTTGTCCAGTCATGTTCCATGATGACAAGGTGTATCCTTTGTACCTTGTAACCAGAAAGTGAGGAGATATCGATGAAATGGCTGATGATGACTGCTTTGAGTATAGCGTTAACCCTGGGTCCGGCGCGCGCTGAAGAACATGCGCTGTTCAGCATCCAGGTACTAACACCGGAAACAGCGTTACAGGCCGCATCGGCGGCGCTGGAGAAGTGCAGGGCGGAGGGGTTTCAGGTTGCCGTGGCCGTGGTTGACCGCATGGGTATTCTGCAGGTGATGCTGCGTGATCGGTATGCCGGGGCGCATACCCCTGAAACAGCAAGGCGCAAGGCCTGGACTGCGACCAGTTTTCGTACCAATACTACCGACATGCTAGAAATAACCGCTCCTGGACAACCCCAGGCAGGCGTGCGTCAGGTAACCGATGCATTGATGATAGGTGGCGGTATGGTCATCGACGCGGGCGGCTCCCTGGTAGGTGCAATTGGTGTGTCCGGCGCTCCCGGTGGTGAACTGGACGATTTATGTGCCGCCGCAGGGATCGCAGCGATTGAAGACGAAATCGCATTCTAGGCAAGACGGAATACTTGTCCCGGAGGAGTGGCTAAACCCTCCCGACTCTTACCCGATTAGGCTCAGCGACGCGTCAGGTTAAAGATTAAATTGATGCTTGTAAGCTTCTTGCAGCGTTCTGGAGCGGTCTTTGTAGTCAATCACATCGCCGATTTCGATCGTCACTTCGAGGTCTTTGGTAGCGTACTTTATTGATTCCATTAACACGGCATTGGCATTGGTCCTGATAAACACCGGTAACATCGGCAACTTGTTTTTCACGGCGATGATGTGCGAGCCTTTTTTGAATTCGGCCAGGGGCGTATCTTCTTTATTGCGCGAACCTTCGGGAAATACGCTGATAGAGTGCCCCTGTGCAACTGCCGCCTTGATGTCGTTGAAGAATGAGCCCATCTGGCTGGATTCTCTATCCAGTAATATGCTTCCGGAATTACGTGTGAATGCGCCGAAGAAAAACGAATTGAACAGTTCTTTCTTGGCGATCCAGAGACTGTGAATGCCTTTGTTCTTGAACGCGATTTCGACGATCAGGGGATCGATAATGCTGCGATGATTGGAGAGGACCAGATACTGGCCGCCCTGCTTAATCTTCTCCCCGCCGATAACCTCGACGCCAATATTTAACTTCGACAGCAGAACTTCGGAATACTCGAGTCGAAGCCTGGTGATTTCTTCGGGATCGCTCACATTTCTCAATCTAAAACCGTACTTATTCGTCAAAATAAGCGCGTACAAAGCCGATTTAATTTGATTCAGTGTCAAGAATACTTTCCAAAAATAGTTCAGGTTTTCTGCCAGGAGCTATGATGGCAGCCAGTGAGATTATATCCAAGTCCGTATGCCATTTCCCGCTGCAAAAATATTTTTATCAGGTAATCAGTGTGTACTCAGGCCGCCGTCCAGCCGCCGTCTACCATCAGGTTAGCACCATTGACATAGGTACACTCGTCACTGGCCAGGAACAGGGCGGCATTGGCAACATCCACAGGCTTGCCCAGTCGGCCTAGCGGGGGTCCCGCCATGGGCGTACGCGAGCGTGAATAACGCATCGAGTCCTCGTCGATCGCATCGGTGCGCCCGGTCAGGATTTTGCCCGGGGCCACGGCATTACAGACAATTCCCCGGGCGGCAAAGTCTGCTGCAATCTGTCGAGTGATATAAACCGAACCGGCTTTACTGACCCCGTAGGCGATATCTCCGGGGCAGGCAATCATGCCGTGCTGGGAGGATATATTCACGATTCGTCCGCGAGCTTCTGCTAGCGGTTGCTGGGTCAGCATTTGCTGTACAGCGCGTTTGCAGCCATTGAAAACACCGCGCAGATTGACCGCCATTACCTTGTCCCAGTCTGCCTGCGTGGTTTCCAGCAAATTGGTGCCGGTATAAATGGCGGCGTTATTCACCATGACATGCAATGCGCCATACTCCTGGATAGTTGCACTTACCGCCTGGTCAAGCTCATCCCAGATCGATACATCTACCGGGTAAGCCTTTGCCTTGTCACCGGCCCGTTGAATACAGTCCAGTGTAGTTTCACCGCCTTCGACGGGATCGGTTCGAGGATCGAGGATAACGACCTGTGCGCCCTCGCGGGCAAACAGGATAGCAATAGCCCGACCTATACCCGAGGCAGCCCCGGTTACAATGCAAACCCTGTCTTGCAGTCGTTTCGAAGGCATACTTTTCTCCCTTGTCATCCTGTTGCGCGTTATACCGCGATATCTGCGTGTTCAGATGAAGTATAAACACTCGACTTTTCCTGTACCACGGAAAACCGGGCCCGGTCATAGCGTACCGTTAAAACCAGGGATTGTGATTGGACGTTAGCGCTCCCCCGGCTAATATTCATGTCAAGAATGATGCAGCCGGCATATAATTCATGCTCCCATGTGCTTTTCGAGCTCGCCCCGAGATGTTTGATTACTCTGAAAAATCTAGAAAGTTTCAGCAACAGCTGCAGACATTTATGCAACAGGACATATATCCTAATGAAGCCAGCTACGCCGAACAGCTACAAAATGCGCAAAACCGGTTTGCGCCGCTGCCATTGATGGAAACGCTGAAGCAAAAGGCAAAAGCTGCCGGGCTGTGGAACCTTTTCATACCTGAAGCCCAGGCCGGTTTCAGTGATCACGGCGGGCTCAGCAACCTCGATTATTACCCGCTGGCGGAAATGATGGGTCGGGTGCTGTGGTCGGCTGAAGTGTTCAATTGCAATGCACCGGACACCGGCAACATGGAAGTGTTGATGAAATACGCCACCCCGGAGCAGCAACAGAAATGGTTGCAACCATTGCTCGCCGGAGAGATTCGCTCGTCATACGCAATGACTGAACCGCAGGTCGCGTCGAGTGATGCGACCAATATCGAACTGAGCATGGTACTCGACGGTGATCAATGGATATTGCATGGCCGCAAGTGGTTCATCACCGGAGCGATGAACGAACTGACAAAAATTATAATCGTGATGGGTAAGTCCGATACCGACAACCCGGACCGGCACCGGCAGCAAACCCAGTTACTGGTGCCGAAAGATACGCCCGGGGTCGAAATCCTGCGTGCCTTGACCACGCTGGGTTACGATGACGCACCCATTGGCCATGCCGAGATCAGCTTCAACCAGGTCAGGGTGCCCGCAGATAACGTCTTACTCGGCGCCGGGCGCGGCTTCGAAATTGCCCAGGGCAGGCTTGGTCCGGGACGCATGCATCACTGTATGCGCCTGATTGGCGCCGCACAGCGGGCACTGGAAATCTCCTGCCAACGCGTTGAAACACGCAGCACATTTGGGCGCAGGCTGAGTCAACACCAGTCGGTGCGTGAAGACATTGCGCAAAGCTTTGCCGAAATCGAGATGGGACGTTTGCTGGTACAGAAGACCTGCCAACATATGGACCAGGTCGGCGCCCGGCAGTCACGAGATCTGATCGCCGCCTGCAAGACCAGCGTCCCGCTAATGGTGCAGAACATTATTGATCGCTGTATGCAAATGCACGGTGCGGGCGGGCTGAGCCGGGATTACTTCCTTGCTGAAGCGTTTAACTACGCGCGCTGGTGTCGTCAGGCGGACGGACCCGACCAGGTGCATCAGATGGCGCTGGGTAAACAGATCATCGAACGCTATAACCAGTAGTATCCTGATGGCAGACGAACCGCTCGATCTCGGCACGCTTGGCAGGTATCTGCAGACTCATGTTCACGAAATGGGCAAGCTCAAAGTCGCCGAGAAATTCAGTGACGGTCAGTCGAATCCGACCTATTTGCTGGATACCGAATCCGGGCCATACGTGCTAAGACGGCAGCCACCGGGTGAACTGCTCAAGTCTGCGCACGCGGTTGACCGGGAGTTCCGTGTCATCAAGGCCTTGCAGGGCAGCGAGGTGCCGGTCGCCAGGGCCATTCACCTGTGCGCGGATCGCAGTATCATCGGCAGCCTGTTTTACGTCATGAGTTTTGAACCGGGGCGTATTTACTGGGATCCGACTCTGCCCGACCTCGACACCGGTCAACGCGGAGCTATTTATGACGAAATGAACCGTGTACTCGCGGCCCTGCACGATGTCGATGTAGCCGCCGCGGGACTCGAGGATTTCGGCCGGCCCGGCAGCTACTTCGAGCGACAGATCAGTCGTTGGAGCGGTCAGTATCGTGCCACGGAGATCGACCCGATCCCGGCGATGGACAAACTGATCGAGTGGCTGCCGCAAAACATGCCCGTGGACGATGGCAAGGTCAGCCTTATCCACGGTGACTATCGCATGGACAATATCATCTTCGAGACAACTGGCAGCAGGGCCAGGGCATTGCTCGACTGGGAGTTATCGACGCTGGGCCATCCCTACGCGGACCTCGCCTATCAGTGCATGCAGTGGCGGATGGCCAGGGACGGCGTGATTCCGGGTTTCGGCGACGTCGACCGGGAATCGCTGGGCATCCCGAACGAAGCGCAATATGTCGCCCAGTACTGCGAGCGTCGCGGTCTGGCAGGCATACCCGACTGGAACTTTTACCTGGTGTTCGGTTGTTTTCGTTTCGCGGCAATTTTACAGGGGGTGCTCAAACGCGCCGTTGATGGCAACGCGTCCAGCCGCAAGGCCTTCGAATATGGTGCGCTGGCGACGCCACTGGCCAACCTCGCGGTGGCACTGATCGAATGAGCGGCCAGCTCTGCACTGCGTCTGTATTCAATGAAACAACGCATTTTTCGCTCGCACAAAAAAACGGTGGTGCCTGGGGCACCACCGTTTGATTGCCTCGATATAGTGGAAGTTTCAGGAATAACGGTAAGGTACGCCCGCTTTTTCCATGACCGCCGCGTATTTCTTGTAGGCCGCTACCACCTTGGCCGTACGCGGGCTGATCGAGGCCAGTTCATCCCAGAACTCGGCTGAATCAGCGACAACCTGGTCCCATTCATTGGCGGGAATCGTGGTCAGCTCCATCTTCTTGCCGTTGACGCGCAAGTCGGCCTCGCCGCCCCAGTACCAGACCTGGCGGTAGTAGTGCGAGTCGTTGCAGGACATGCGGAACAGAGCCTGCAGGTCCGGTGTCAGCTTGGCCCAGCTCTTCGAATTGGCGAAGTAGGAACCACACCAGGCACCGGTTACGTTGTTCAGCAGGGCATAGTTACAGACATCCGCCCAGCCGACCTCGTAGGCCTCGGTGAATCCACACCAGGCCACGCCGTCGAGTTCGCCGGTCTGGATCGCGACTTCGATGTCGTCCCAGGGCAGGGTGATCGGAATCAGGCCGTAGCGCGACAGGAATTTACCGGCAGTCGGCACGCCGAACACGCGCTTGCCCTTCATGTCGGCAATCGAATTGATTGGATCCTTGGTGAAGATGTGGCACGGATCCCAGGCGCCGGCGCTTATCCACTCGACGTTGTCGACTTCGCCATAGGCTTCCGCCCAGATCTCGTCCAGGCCGTAATACTTGAACAGCACCGGCATGTCGAGGCTGTAGCGCGTGGAGAACGGGAAGTAGCCGCCGAACACGCTGATGTCGACTGGCGAGGCCATGGTGGCATCGTCGCTTTGTACCGCGTCGATAGTGCCGTTTTGCATCGCGCGGAACAATTCGTCGGTCGCCACCAGTTGGTCGGCGTAATAGAGTTCGATCTCCATGCGACCGTGCGCCGCCTTGTTGAAGGCTTCTATCTGCGGCAGGATGACGTGCGCGCCGAGCGGTGCGCCGGAGTAGGTTTGCAATCGCCACTTGATCGGGTTGCTCGCCGAGTAGGCATAGGGCGCGGTCCCCGCCGCCAGTATACCCGCCGTGCCGGCACCGACTTTTTTGACGAAACTTCGGCGGCTGTCGTCCTGTGGTTTGGATGGTTTGTTATCTTCTTTCATTTTCTCAGGCTCCTAAGGTTGTACTGCGGTTAAATTTTCACGCCGACTGGCCACGGTCGCCCTGTTGTCATTGAGAACGAACATATTGAGGCAACCACATGGCAATCTGCGGAAAAACCATGACCAGGACCAGTGCGAGCGTCATGACCATGACAAAAGGAATAATCGATCGATAGATATCCATCAAGGTGATTTCGGGCGGCGCCATCGCGCGCATCAGGAACAGGTTGTAGCCGAACGGTGGCGTCATGTACGCGATCTGGCAGGTGATCGTGTACAGCACGCCGTACCAGATTGGATCGAAACCGAGAATTTTGACCAACGGTACGTATAGCGGCGCGACGATGACCAGCATCGCTGTGTCGTCGAGAAACATGCCCATCACCAGGTAGGAAAGCTGCATCATGATGAGCACTTCCCAGGGTGTCAGGTTCCAGTTGGTGATGAACAGTGATTCGATCGCGCGTGCCGCGCCGATACCATCAAACACCGCTCCGAAGCCGAGTGCCGCGAGTATGACCCACATAAACATGCAGGAAATAGCGAGCGTCTTGCGAATGGTTTCTTCCATGACCTTGCGATTCAGGCGCCTGCGTACCAGGGCCGCGATCGTGGCCGCCGTGGCGCCAACCGCCGAGCTTTCCACCAGGCTGGTAACACCCATGACGAACAGGCCGGTCATGAAAAAGAAAATCAGGAACGGGGTGATGCCGGCGCGCAGCAGCTTGAGCTTTTCTGTCATCGGCATGTCGCGTTCCGCTTTCGACACCGTCGGCCCGAGGTGAGGTTGAAAATGACAGCGCACGACGATGTAAATAATGAACAGCGTTGCCATCATCAGGCCCGGGATCGCGCCGGCGAGCCACAGCTGGCTCACGGGCTGGCGCGCGATCATGCCGTACAGCACCAGCACCACGCTCGGAGGTACCAGGATGCCGAGCGAACTGCCGGCCTGTACGACCCCGGTGATCATGATCTTGTCGTAGTTCCGTTTCAGCATCTCCGGCAGCGCGATGGTCGCGCCGATCGCCATGCCGGCAACGCTGAGGCCGTTCATCGCAGAAATTACCACCATCAGCAGGATGGTGCCGACCGCGAGACCGCCCTTGAGACCGCCCATCCAGACGTGAAACATCGCGTACAGGTCGTCGGCAATGCCCGATTCGGAGAGGATATAGCCCATGTAGATGAACAGCGGCAGGGTTAGCAGCGGGTACCAGTTGAACAGCTTGAAAGCGGCGTTGAACGGCATTTCGATTGCGCTATCGCCCCACAGCAAGAGCGCGGCGAGCGAAGCGACGATGCCGATTGCCGCGAACACGCGCTGGCCGGTCAGCAGCATCAGCATCATCGAAATAAACATGAAGATGGCGATGGCTTCGTAACTCATGACAGCTCTTTTCCCCGTGCCTTGGCCAGGTCTTTGAAAAAGATAGAAATGGACTGCAGTATCATCAGTATGATGCCGCATACCATGATGACCTTGATCGGAATCATCGAGGGATTCCACATCGAGAACTTGCGTTGGTCGTACTCGATCGCGTACATAGTGCTCGATATTGCACCGACCAGCAGGCAAACCAGGTAGATCACCAGGAACAGGGCGGTGAAACAGTCGAGTCGGGCCTGGTTGCGCGGCGAGAAGCGTGAATATAGCAGGTCCATGCGTACGTGACTGTCGAGTTGCATCGAGTAGGGGCCACCGACGATGTAGTAGGCGGTTATCGTGAACTGCGCCATTTCGATACACCAGGAAAGCGGAATGTTGATGATGTTGCGGGTGACGGCGTCCAGCAGCAGGACACCGATCATCACGAAAATCAAATACATGGCCACGCGTCCAACCTTGGTCGACAGGTAGTCGATCACCTTGACGTAGTTGACGATAAACCTGGGCACTGTCTTCGCTCCCCCTTATTTTGTTGTTTTTTTCCAGATAAAGCCGATCTGGATTTTTTATTTTCCTGACTCGATTACTGCTCCAGCGTCAGCAGATTACCTCGACCTGTGCGCCATCCAGTGCGCGGGCCAGGGCGCCGCCCGGTACCTGGTCACTGACCAGGGTATCGATCCGGTCAAATGGCGCCACGACGAATGGGGCAACCCGGTCAAACTTCGAAGCATCGACCGCTAACAAAACCTTGTCGCTGTGCTCGATCATGGCGCTCGCTATCTGCGCCTCGTCATGGCTGAAATCCATTACTCCAGTCCCGGCGGCAATGGCGCCCGCGGTCAGCAGCGCGATATTGCAATGGAAGCCCGCAATCTGTTTCATTGCCATGGTTCCGCAGGTCTGGCGGTTATCCCCGTTATAAATACCACCGAGTAAAAACATCTGCACTGTTGTGTTAGCGGATGTTATCACCCTGGCTACCTCGGCTGAATTGGTGACGACGGTCAGGTCATCAATCGTAGTCAGCTCCTCGGCGATTACTAATGTCGTCGACCCGGTATCGATAAACAAGCTGTCGCCAGGTGACACCAGTCGCTTAATCTGCTGCGCAATCAGTCGTTTAGCCTGACTGTTGAGCAGCATTCGCTGCGCAAACGGTCCTTCGCCGAAATTACGTACTGCGATAGCGCCGCCGTGAATTTTTTGTATCTTGCCGTTAGCGGCTAGAAACGTCAAATCACGGCGGATGGTTTCGGCCGAAATATGGAAAGTTTCTACCAGTTGGTCGACGCTCACCTTGCCCTGCGAAAGCACTATATCGGTGATTCGTGATTGTCTGTCGCGGGGACGCATGGGGGGATACTAGCACGGCGCTTAACCGCTCAACAATGACTAATTAGGCAAAAAAACTCGATAAAATTGCCTTAAATGATCAATAAATGACTATACAGTCGTTAATAACCTGTTTAATTTGACTATACGGTCGTCGAAAAATATACTGGCTTTTGCCGGTCCCTGTCTAATCAATTTACTCCTGCTGTCGGTGTGAGCATTAATGTCAGACTATTCATCCAGCGCCAGCTTGCCCGCCACGCTATTCGACGTCATCGTTGTCGGTACCGGCGTGGTCGGTTGTGCCATGGCGCGCCGCTTTACCCTCGAAGGGGCAAAGGTGCTGGTCGTTGAAAAGGCGGTCGATATTCTCGATGGCGCGAGTAAGGCGAACAGCGCGATTCTGCATACCGGTTTCGACGCACCGCCGCCCGGTTCGCAGGAACTGGAGTGCATCGTCGACGGTTATAACGAATACCTTGAAATTCATGCGCGCCTCAACCTGCCCTTGCTCGAATGCGGTGCCCTGGTGCTCGCCTGGAATGACGCAGAAGCTGAAAAACTGGGAGAAATCAGGCGCACCGCGCACGAAAATGGGGCGACCCGGGTGCGGATCATCGATGCCGAAAAGGCGCTTGCAAAAGAGCCGCAGCTTGCGCCCGGGGTCGTCGCTGCAGTCGAGGTTCCCGGCGAGTTCGTCATCGATCCATGGAGCGCTCCCTATGCCTATTTACTGCAGGCGCTGCAAAACGGTGCCTGCCTGGCGCGTGACTGTGAACTGCTGGATGGTCGTTTTGATAATGGCGAGTGGACCCTGAAGACGTCGAAGGGCGCTGTCAGAGGCAGGCAACTGATCAATTGCGCCGGGCTCTACGGTGACCGCCTCAATCAGCAACTGGTGGGTGAATCAAACTTTGAAATCCGTCCGCGTAAGGGTCAGTTCGTCGTGTTTGATAAATCGGCACGCGGTTTGACGGGTTCGATTCTGCTGCCTGTGCCGACGGAAGTTACCAAGGGCATAGTTGTATGCCCGACCATATTCGGTAACCTGCTGGTCGGACCGACGGCTGAAGAACAGCGCAGTAGAAACGAGGCTGCCGTCGATAGTGAACAGTTACAGGCGCTTATCGATAAGGGCAGCAGCATACTACCGGCCTTAGGTCAGCATGCGGTGACTGCGACCTATGCCGGACTTCGACCCGCGACCGAGCACAAGGACTACCAGATCAAATGGTACCGCGATCAAAACTACTGTTGTGTCGGTGGCATCCGCTCCACCGGTCTGAGTGCTGCGCTGGGCATCGCGCGTTTCGTGTACCGGCAATATGCCGCGGCTGGCAACCAGCACAGCGAGTTACTGGACTGCCACTGGCCGCGGGTGAGTCGGATCGCGGATCCGGGCGAGCGCGATTGGCAACAGCCCGGTAACGGTGGCATTGTCTGTCACTGCGAACTGGTCACGCGACGGGAAATCATGCAGGCGCTGGAAGGGCCGATCCCTCCCTGCAGCCTGGCCGGTCTGAAACGCAGGACCCGTGTCACCATGGGTAGATGCCAGGGGTTTTACTGTTCCGCAGAACTCAGTGATCTCACCGACGGATGCTTTCAGCAACCGATGAGCAGTCCACGGAAATGAAAACGCAACATTGCCAGGTGGCGATCATCGGTGCCGGTCCGAGCGGACTAGCGCTTGCCAGCGAGCTGGCGAGAGCGGACATCGATGTGGTGGTGCTGGAACGGGAAGGCGCAGCTGGTGGAATACCGCGACATTGTGGCCACTCGCCATACGGTATGCGTGAGTTTCATCGCCTCATGTCAGGGCCTGCCTATGCTGCCCGACTGACTCGCGAGGCTGCACAGCAGGGTGCGAAAATCTGGCTGCATACGACGGTTACCGAAATCGAACCCGGCGGCAGGCTGCTATTGTCGACCATTGACGGAATGCAGGAATTGCAGGCCACCAGGGTAGTGATATGTACCGGTAACCGGGAAACACCCCGCGCGGCGCGCCTGGTGTCGGGGACACGGCCAATGGGTATAGTCACTACCGGGGCGCTGCAGTCGATGGTATACCTGAAACATAGGCTGCCATTCGAACGTCCGTTGATCGTCGGTAGCGAACTGGTTTCGTTTTCAGCGTTGTTAACCTGTCGTCACGCGGGTATCAAACCCGTTGCCATGGTTGATAGCTATGCCCGGGTGACCGCGCTTAAGGCCGCTGCATTATTGCCCCGACTGCTGGGAATTCCGTTGTTGTTGAATACCGAAATAGATGAAATTCGTGGCGGCGAGCGGATAGAGTCAGTGGCAGTCAGTGATGCCAGTGGCAATTTGCAGGAAATCGCATGTGACGGCGTGATTTTCAGCGGTAATTTTGTTGCCGAGGCGAGCCTGGTCAGGAGCAGCCAACTCGAGTTTGATCCGCGTAGCGGTGGACCGGTTGTCGATCAGTACGGTCGATGCTCGGATCCTGCTTACTTCGCCTGCGGTAATTTGCTGCACCCGGTTGATACCGCTGGCTGGTGCTGGGCCGAGGGGATGCGCACGGCCCGACTGCTGTTGGCCGATTTAAACGCCGCGCTGCCGCGCACGGGACGAGTCCTTGAAATTGAAACTGCGAGTCCGGGGATCAGGTATTTTACGCCGCAGCGAATCCGCTTGCCCGATGCCCCTTTAGTTGAAAATCATCCGGGATTGCAGCTCCGCTTTGCCGAAAACCGGCGTGGACGAATTTCGTGGCGGGGTGATAAAAGCATCATTTCAAGCTGCAGTATTCGTGCGCAACGGGAACGACGGGTATTATTGCCCTTGCCGTCGCGCGACCAGTTATCGGAATGCACATCACTGGCGCTTGAATTTCGACCCGATATCGAGGATTAACCATGTCAGTTCTAGCCATAGACCAGGGTACTACCAGCACGCGCGCATTGCATGTCGATGACAATGGTGAGGTCGAAATTACCCGCGTTATCAAACACCAGCAATATTATCCGCAGGCCGGCTGGGTTGAACACGACCCCGAAGAATTGATCACGAGCATAGCAGCATGCATTGCGGCAAGCCCTGGCGTTACGGCACTGGGAATCGATAACCAGGGTGAAAGTTGCCTCGCCTGGCACGCCGAAACCGGGCAGGCGTTATGCCCGGTTATCGTCTGGCAGGACAACCGTACCCGCGAGGTGATCGAACAGCTCAAGCAGGATGGCCACGAGGCCCGGGTGCTGGAAATTTCCGGGTTGCCGCTGGATTCGTATTTTTCCGCCAGTAAGCTCGCCTGGATTCTGCAAAACTGTGCCGAGGCGCAAACGCTGCTTGACCAGGGAAAGCTGAGAATGGGTACTACCGATGCCTTTTTTCTCGATCGACTGGCAGGTCGTTTCATCACCGATATCACCACTGCCTCCAGGACCTCGTTACTGAACCTGCAGACCGGGCAGTGGGACGAGGAGCTTTGTAAACTGTTTGGTGTTCCGCCTGAAACGCTACCTGAAATTGTACCCACAACCGGCGACCTCGGCAGCATCGACGTGCAAGGCCGACGCATACCGGTAACCGCTAGCGTGGTCGATCAGCAGGCTTCGCTCTATGGTCATGGTTGCCGCGAAACCGGAGATGCGAAGATCACTTTCGGCACCGGCGCCTTCGCGCTGGCGTTAACCGGTAACCGGCAACTGCGCTCGCCGGAGCAGGGCCTGTTGCCCACCGTCGCCTGGCAGTTCGAAACGGCTGAACCGGTGTATGCTCTCGATGGCGGCGTCTACTGTGCCGGCTCGGCGGTGGAGTGGGGACGTAAGCTGGGCCTGTTCAGCGACTATGCGGAGATCAATCAGTTCGAGCGGGCCCCTGCGATCGAACGTGAGCTGGTTTTTGTGCCGGCCCTGTCCGGCCTGGCCTGTCCGCACTGGGATCGAAGTGCTGCCGGAATCTGGCTCGGGCTGTCGCTCGAGACCGACAGTCGGGACCTGATCCAGTCCCTGCTCGAAGGTGTCGCGTTGCGCGCGGCCGAGGTAATTCGGGCAATGAGTGAGTTCGTCGCAATCGGTGACCGCATATCGATTGACGGGGGCGTTTCGGTTAACCCTTATTTTTGCCAGTTCCTGGCCAACGTGCTGGAGCGTCGGGTATCCGTAAAACCGATGGCGGAGTTAACTGCGATCGGTACTGCACGGCTCGCCGGTGCTGGTCAGGTATCGCTGGCGCAGGACGATGCATCGGCAGCGCACTACGAGCCGCAAGCCGATATGAGCCATCTTCTGCAGCGTTTCGGAGATGCGGTGACCCGCTCGAAAAACTGGCGACGCTAGCCTGCAGCCTGATCACGCACATCGAACGCCTGAAAAAATCGCACCCCGATCGCTATCGGCCGGGCTTCCGGCTTTCGCTCCTGTCATTGAAGTAACGGATACTTTACAATCCGGAGTTCAAATCTAAAACTGGAGAAACCCGGGGGCTTCCATGGATCCTGTTTATTTAATCTGGCTGTTCGCGGCTGGTGCATTGGCCGGTGGTGGAATTATCGGCGCTATCGTTTATCGAAATTTGGCGCCGGGCAAAAAGGAAACCGATGATCTCAAGGCTGAACTCGATGAAGCCAGGCTGGAGATGGAAACTTACAAAACCAGCGTTAACGGTCATTTCGATAAAACTGCGCAACTGGTTAACGAGTTAACGCAGGACTATGTCAAGGTTTACCAGCACCTCGCAGAAGGTGCGCAGGTCCTCGGCGAGGGCAGGGATTTCGCCAATGTGCTCGAGCAGCACCAGGGTAAAGTCCTGATTTCTGTCGATAGTGACAAAAATGTGCAGCAAACGATAGTCAGCGAAGTACCAGCAGATGCGCAGGAAATGCGCGAAACTCCCGCGGAATTATCGGGCTCTCTCGATCAGGAAGTCGAGCAGGAAAGTATTGCTGCTAGCGACGAAGATGTCGACGCCGGGGAAGAAAATGCAGACTCGGCTGAGCCGTCGGTAGAGCCGGGTGAAAAACAGGAGCCTGTAATAAATGTGGACAAACTCGCGCTAAATCCGGATGTCGATAAAACTGAAGCCAAACCCGTGAAGAGTAATGGCAGCGGCGCTTCAGCAAACAGCTCGGCCGCAAAGTCCAATCCTCAACAGGAATCTACTCCGACTACGTCCGCATGAACAAAAACAGGCTTCCCGGTGAGGCGACATTCTTCAGGGAATTGCCGCGAGGCCGGTCAGGCTAAAAATTCCGCCAGCGCGCTCGCGGCGAGACGCGGCTCTTCCTCGACGATAAAATGCCCGCAGTCGATCGCTATCTCGGTCACATCCGCGGCCCATTTGCGCCAGCTTAAGAGCGGCGAATTGGCCTTGTCACTGAGATACCCGGTGCTCCAGATCACCAGCACCGGGCAGTCCAGTAGATCTCCCGCATCGCGATTAGCCTCGTCGTACAGCCGATCGACCGTGGCACCCGCGCGGTAATCCTCGCATTGTGCGTGAATCTTGCGAGGATCCCGGTATTGTTCGAGATAAGCCTCAACCGCCCCGGGGTCCAGTTTGGCAATGTCTGAGGCCCAGCGTTCCAGCAGGAAGCGATAAAACAGATTAGGATTCTGCCCGATCAACTCTTCCGGTAGCGGTGCGGTAGCCGCCAGCAGGGACCAGTGAAACGCCGACACAGTGGCGGCCGTGTCCATGTCTTCCCAGACGTCGAGTGTCGGGATGATGTCAATCGCACAGTATTTCGTAACTCGCCCCGGATGATCGAGTACCAGACGATAACCGACGCGCCCCCCGCGATCATGTCCGGCTAACGCGAAGCGATCGAATCCGTAGTGATCCGCCAGGGCGATGATGTCCCTTGCCATTTCGCGCTTCGAATACTGTTTGTGTTCGGGATCACCCGCAGGCGCCGAGCTGTCGCCATAACCGCGCAGATCAGGCATCACCAGCGAAAAGTGCCGCGCCAGTTCGGGTGCGACCCGGTGCCAGATGACATTGGTTTGTGGAAAACCATGCAGTAGAAATAATGGCGGACCGCTGCCACCGGTGACGACGTTGAGTTCCACGCCATTCACTGGAATCATTTGCTGCTTGAAACTTGCAGGAAACATAAGCCTTCAATTCCGGAAAAACATGTTACGAGATACCGCACTTATCGCTGCCAGGCATACAACCAAAATACCTGACTTGATGCAAGTGAGCAGGATTCCGATATACTGGCGCGATAATAGCCGACGCCAGTTTAACCCATAATTTAATGTTTCGAACGATCGATAACCGACAACCCTGTGTGTTATCGAACAACACGAGTGAGGCCCCGGAATGTTGACAGTAACGCAGCGAATCCGCGTCGAATGGGCGCATTGTGACCCCGCAGGAATCATTTTTAACCCGCATTACTACATCTGGATGGATTCCGGTACCCATGCCTTGCTGCAGTCCGCCGGGTTCGATTTAATCGGTAACACGCACAAGGACAACCTGTTCCGTGGTTGCCCACTGGTGGCGAGCAACATGGCGTTCAGGCGACCGCTTTACTTTGGTGATGTTACCGTACTTACGTCGCGCGTCGAAAAATTTGGCAACACGTCGTTTGTCGTTGCACACGAATTCCGCCAGGGTAATATCGAGGCACCCGTGGCTACCGGCAACGAGGTCAGGGTGTGGGGATCTTCCGCTCCCGATCATCCGGAGAAACTTGTCGCACAAAGAATGCCGGACGAGGTCAGGACGATGTTATCGGTCGATAAAACGGTCGATGTTTCGGTTTGATCAATCGCCGTATGGGTAAGCTTCGGTGTAGAATGCAGCCCATTGTTGGCAAGATTGAGCAAACCAATTCGAGGAGCAGCAACTTATGGTCACCTTCATCATTCTGTTAAACGTCAAGAGCAATAAAATAACCGAGATCGCGGAAGAACTTGCGAGCATCCCGGAGATTTCGGAAGTCTACTCGGTCACCGGAATTTATGACCTGGTCGCTATTGTGCGCACCAAAACCAACGATGATGTTGCCGAACTGGTCGCTAATCGCATGGGGTCGATCAAGGGCATCAAGAAAACCGATACCATGCTCGCGTTCAAGGCATTTTCGCAGCATGACCTCGAAGCGATGTTTTCAATCTAGCCTCTGTTATGAGCTGCGCTGGCGCAGCTTTTCCGGCGCGCGGCTCAGCGCATTGTTGCCATTCGCCAGTTTCTCCAGCAGTCGCAGCAACTGTGCGGTTTCCACGTCATCCAGTGGTGCCACGATACGTTGCTGCACCGACTCGACCGCTGCCAGCGCCTCTGCGAACAGGTATTTCCCCGCCGCGGTGATGGTGACGATTTTGGCGCGTTGATCATGCGTCGATTTTTCGCGCCGTACCAGTTTGCGTTGCTCCAGCTTGCGAATCACCAGCGAAATCGTGGTACGGTCCAGCGCGGCGGCTCCGCCGAGCGTGACCTGGTCCTGTGGCCCGTTGGCGAGCAAAGAATCCAGTACCGCGAATTGCAACGGCGTCAGGTCATAGCGCTCAGCTTCATCGTGAAATACTGCGACCGCGATCTGGTGGCAACGGCGCAGCAGGTGGCCCACCATATGCTCGACTCGACTCGTCATACCTGGACCGCGACGGACGGGGTTGCCGGTGGCTCGATTACATAATCAGTCATTCAGCTCGCTCCTGTTAAATGGTCAGGCCTGGCCGCGCTGTTCGCGCCAGAAGCCCAGTTTTAATTGTGCCGTGCGGTCGGAATAACTGAATAGTACGGCTTCGCTTTCAGTTTCATGGGTTACCCAGGCCCAACTGGGTACCACGAAGATATCCTTTGCTCCCCAGGCGAAAGTCTCGCCATTGATGATACTGCGGCCGCTGCCCTCGGTGGCGACAAACACCGTGGCGTCGGTGCTACGGTAGGCAAGGCTGTGGAAGTTCGGCGGCAGCAGCTGCAGGAAGGCTGAGATCGTCGGCATCGCAAACTGACCATCGACCGGATTGACGTAACGCATCTTCAAGCCGTGGCACGGATCCCAATCCTGTTCGCGCCGCATCACTTCGAGTGCCTCGCGCGAACGGTTGTAAGGGTAATTGAAAAGCGGCGAGGCCAGCTCATGCTGGCGGTAGTCCACCGGCAGCATGTTGGCGCCATAACGTGCAAAGCTGTCGCCGCTGCGGCGTGAGATCGGTTGTTCGTCGGTCGTCATTCCCTCGGCGAAAGAGGCATCGAAAAATGAAACCATCGGGATATCGAGCCCATCCATCCAGATCATCGGCTCTTCGCTGTGATTGCCGTGGTCATGCCAGGCCCAGGGCGGGGTGATCACGAAATCGCCGAACTCCATGTTGGTGCGTTCACCGTTGACGCTGGTGTGCGCTCCCGAACCGTCGATAACGAAGCGCAGCGCTGACTGGCTGTGGCGATGCGCCGGTGCGACTTCACCTGGTAGCACCAGTTGCAGCCCGGCGTAGAGCGAGGTGGTAATTCTGGATTGACCGCGCATTCCCGGGTTTTCCAGGATCAGCACGCGACGTTCGGCTTCCTTCGCGGTGATCAGGTCACCGGCCTCCAGCAACCACTCGCGGGCCTGGTCGAATCTCCACAGATTAGGCAGGCAATTACTTTTCGGTTGCGGGGTAATGATATCGGCAAACACGGCCCACAGCGGGGTATAGGCTAACTGGTCAATTTTGCGGTAAAACGCCAGGCGTTCGGGTGTTTCTGCAGGCTTCTCTGTGAGTGACATGAATATCTCCTAATTGTCAGGCATCGAGCCCGGTGCCGCCGTAGAGCCACTCGAGCTTGTCGTACCATTGTGCGGTAGACTGCCCTTGCGCGGGCCTCGTCACCGACTCCTGGCGTATCGAAACAGTGGAAGGCATTCAGTTATTTAATCAGTACTATGATCATAGTACTGATTAAAATTCAAGTCAAACGATTCATTTCCAGTGCCACTGCAGCCGGGAAACCGAGGGCTCAATCCGATCGTCGCTTATCAGCATGCCGCACAGTTACTTCCAGTTTTCACCCAGACCGATTGGCGCGGGGAGCCTGTTAACCAGCTGGTTAAGCAATTCCGCAAATTCGTCGTGACATTTTTCACCAAACATTGGATCCTCATTGTCGCCGAACGCGGCATCGATTTCTTCCCAGTCCGAAGCCTCGAGTACTTCCCTGGCCTTCGGTAATACCTCCTTCTCTTCCTTGATTGCGTGATCGCGTTCAAAGCCGGTATACCTGAGCACTCTATCTCGAAAATGCGGGAATTCGGCTGGGCCTGAAAATTCGTAGGCCGAGAGTGCTTTCAGCATCTCGACAAAGAGTATTTCGCCTTCGGCGTGCTGCATTCCGAGTTCCCGGATCAGGCCCTCGGTTTCGGGCGCCCGCGCCAGGAGTTTCGGGAACAGGTAGTGGTTTTCTTTGGGGTGATGAAAGCGATCCAGAAAACGATCGAGATAGGTAAACAATCCGTGGAATATGCTGAAATCCGGTTGCTTGCCGTTGTCTATTTCCTCAATAAGTTTTTCCAGACTGTAAAGCACCGCCTGAAGGTTTTTGTGCTCGCTCTTGATAATGGATATTGCCTGCATTCGCATACCTGCCGGTTCTTTGAACAGGCACGAACTTTAACATATCGGCATTGATGCCGGCTTGACCAAAATCATCTGCGCAGGTTCCGCTTGTATCGACTCTAACTGCAAGATTACTGCCCCCGATTTGTTAAGTGCGTTTGCGCAGCAACAGCGCACAGGTCAGCCCCATGCCCGCCATCACGATCACGACCAGGTTGGCGCTGTTCCAGTCAGCCGAAAATTCGACAATCGAACTGACCATCATCGGGCCGATAGTCTGGCCGATGCCGGCGCCCTGCAGCATGAATCCGGCCATCAGCGCCATGTGCGACGGGCTCGGAGAATAGCGCGCGGCGAGCACGAAAGCCGTGCCCGGGAACATGCCGCCGAACGCGGAAAACATGAAGCCGGCAACGACTTTAATCGCTGGCTCGCTGAAGCTAGCAAACACCAGCATCGCGCACAGACCCATTGCGATGAATGACACTGTCAGTAGCTTCCATGGCACGAAGCCCCGGCCGATCAACCAGCCGGCGCTGACGTTACCGATGATATTGCCAACCACGACGATCGCACCGAAACGGGCCGCCTGCGCGAACGGTACGCTGTAATCGGTGACGAGGATGGTCGGTAAGAATGCGGTCAGCGATTGATACAGGCTGGAATAGCAGATGAAGCCAGTGACCACGAGCAGCGGTCCAAGGCGTAGCACACTGGTGATGAATTCGGCCGTGCTCAGTTGAATGCCCGCCCTGGCCGGCGTACCACGGAACGTCAGTGCCAGGATGGCACCCCAGGCCAGCATGATAAAGCCGATATCGTTCCACAGGCCGCGCCAGCCGTGCCAGTCGATTAGCACCGGGGTAACGATCATCGACAGGCCGATCCCGGCCGGCATGAACGCGCCCCACAGGCCCATCGCCAGTGGGCGATCTCGATCGCTGGCGGAACGGCTGATCAGCGACGGCAGGGCTACGATCGCGAGGATAAATCCGAGTCCCTCGATCAGGCGCGACAGCAATAAAACATCGATATCCGGCGCGATTGCGCCGAGAAAAGCGCCGCCGGCCGACACCGTGAGCCCGGTCAGGGCCATGCGTACATGGCCGATACGATCTGCTAGCAGGCCGAAGCCCGCGCCGGCAAAGGCCGCGATCAGGCTGAACAGCGAGAGGATCAGCCCGGCCTGAACCAGGTTTAAACTCAGTTCGTCGATAATCAGCGCCAGCGACGCGAAGGTCTTGCCGAGCTGAAACGCGGCAACGCAACCCGCGAGAAAGGCTACCCATATCCTGGGCCAGGAGGATTGATTCATGGGGTCCGCAGTTTAGATTCAGGCCTGAAAACAGTGCAACATAATACTAGACCCGTTCGATGATCGTGGCGATACCCTGGCCGACGCCAATGCACATGGTGCATAGCGCGTAGCGACCGCCGCCGGCGTGCAGCTGGTTGATTGCGGTCGTGATCAGACGCGCACCGCTGGCGCCGAGTGGATGGCCGAGGGCGATCGCGCCGCCATTCGGGTTCACGCGCGCATCGTCGTCGTCGAGTCCAAGGTCGCGTAATACCGCGAGGCCCTGTGCAGCGAAGGCCTCATTTAATTCGATTACATCCATCTGCTCCAGGCTCAGGCCGGTCTGCTGCAGCAGCTTGCGCGTGGCCGGCGCGGGGCCGAAGCCCATGATACGCGGCGCGACGCCGGCGGTTGCCATGCCAATCATGCGTGCTCGCGGCGTCAGCTTGAATTGTGCGCTAGTCGTCGCGTCGGCCAGCAACAGTGCGCAGGCACCATCGTTGACGCCGGAAGCGTTGCCCGCCGTGACGGTACCGTCGGCCCTGACGATCGGGCGCAGTGCGGCGAGTTTCTCCAGCGAGACTGCGCGTGGATGTTCGTCCTGCACCACCACGATGGGATCGCCCTTGAGCTGCGTTACGCTGACGGGAGTGATTTCGGTGGTAAAGAATCCCGACTGTTGCGCCTGCGCTGCATTTTGCTGCGAACGTAGCGCCATGCGATCCTGCGCGTCGCGTTCGATGTTGAAATCCGCAGCGACGTTCTCCGCGGTTTCCGGCATCGAATCGATACCGAAGCGCTGCTGCATGACCGGGTTGACGAAGCGCCAGCCGATGGTGGTGTCGTAAACCGCGTTATTGCGGCTGAACGCGCTGTCCGCTTTTGGCATCACGAACGGTGCGCGGCTCATGCTCTCGACGCCGCCGGCGAGTACCAGGCCTGTCTCGCCGCTCTTGATCGCGCGCGCCGCTATGCCGACCGCGTCCATGCCTGAACCGCACAGGCGGTTCACGGTCGATCCCGGTACGCTCTCAGGCAGACCCGCGAGCAGCGCCGACATGCGCGCGACGTTGCGGTTGTCCTCGCCTGCCTGGTTGGCGCAGCCGAAGATGACGTCGTCGACCCTGTCCCAGTCGACATTCGGGTTACGTTGCATCAGCGCCCGTAACGGGATTGCGCCGAGGTCGTCGGTGCGCACCGATGATAGTGCACCTCCGTAGCGACCGATGGGCGTGCGAATCGCATCGCAGATATAGGCTTCGTTCATGATGGTCTATCCAGTGATAAGTCGAAAAAGCTGATCGCGACCAGATCGATCACCCCGTTCATCGGGATTCCTGCCGCCATGTGCGTTGACGTAACCAGGGGCTCACGCGGTAGCGTTCGCCGCGGTAATGCGCGTCGAGCCGGTCTAACAGTTCGATCACGGCCTGCGCGTTCCAGGCCTCTAGCCATTCGAACGGCCCGGCCGGATAGTTGACGCCGAGTTTCATCGCGGCATTGGCGCCGGCAGTATCACAGACGCCCTGATGTACCGCGTCGGCGGCCTCGTTAATCAGCATGGCAATTGTGCGCGCCACGACCAGGCCGGGCACGTCACCGACCTGCTGCGGGACAAAGCCGAGCAGGGCGAGCCACTTCGGCGCCGCCTCGACCCATTGCGTCGACGCGCCCGAGGCGGGGCTCCAGGCCAATGCGAGCCCGGGTTCTTCACCTAGTGGTAGATCGAATACCGCGACGTCTTGCCCGAGCCCGACGGCGATACGGCCGTCGGTCAGGCGCAGGCTGGACTTGTCCACCTGCAGGCCGATCCAGCTGCTGTCGGAGATACGATCGAAGTGGCAGTCGTGTAGCTCGAGTACGGTGCCGATGCGCTCGGCGATCGGCCCTTCACCATGCACGGCCAGCTTATCGGTGGACGGCGGGCTATCTTGCGCCGGGAAATCCGGCGCCTGCGATTGCGTGTCGCCGGTATAATCATAAAAGCCGCGCCCGCTCTTGCGCCCGAGCAGACCGCCATCGACCAGTTCCTGCTGAATCAGCGATGGCGTGTAGCGCTTGTCGTAGAAATTGGCCTCGTAGACGGAGTGTGTCACCGAGAAGTTGGTATCGTGTCCGATCAGGTCCATCAATTCGCAGGGTCCCATGCGAAACCCCGCGCCACGCAGGCAGGTGTCGAGCACAGCGGGCGTCGCTGCCTGTTCCTGCAGCAGCGCCAGGGATTCGGCATAGAACGGCCGCGCAATGCGGTTGACGATGAATCCCGGGGTCGAGCCTGCATGAACGGGAACTTTGCCCCAGGCTTCAGATAGCTGGAAGATCGTGTCGGCTGCAGTAGCCGAGGTCTGCAGTCCGGACACGACCTCGACCAGTTTCATTAGTGGTACCGGGTTGAAAAAATGCATCCCGACGAGGCGTTCCGGGTGCAGAAGTCCATTGGCAATCGCGGTCACAGACAGGGATGACGTATTGGTTGCGAGTACACAATCAGCGGCGACGATGTTCTCGAGCTGCTGGAACAGGTTGCGTTTGATCTCGATGTTCTCGACGATCGCTTCGATTACGAGACCAGTCGCGGCGGCCGCATCGAGGGATTCGACTGGTTCGACTCGCGACAGAATCGCGGCGGTCTCGGCGTTACTGAATTTGCCCCTGGCGACGAGTTTATCGAAAGTGGATTCGAGCCGGGTCTTCGCCGCAGCGGCCGCAGCCGATTGGGCGTCGAAAAGCATGACGCGGTGACCGGCCTGCGCGGCAACCTGGGCAATACCGGTTCCCATGACGCCGGCACCGACAACAAGGACGGTCGGGTTGTCGAGACTCGCGCTCATTCCTCAATCCAGTCTGGCGGTCGTTTGTCGAGAAAAGCGGCAAAGCCCTCGCGGGCTTCCGCGGTTCCGCGTACCCGACTGATGGTTTGTGCACTCAACTCGCGCACCTCGGCGGTTACCGGACCGACTTCCAGTTGCGCGAACAGGGCCTTGATTTCACGCTGTGCATGCGGACCACCGGCAAGCAGCTCTGCGACGACAGCATCGACCGCAGTATCCAGGTCATCGAGGGCGCTGACCTGGTGTACCAGGCCAAGCGCGAGCGCTTCCGCAGCGCGGATGCGCGACATCGTTAACGCGAGTCGGCGAGCATGGCGCTTGCCGACCGCATTGATCAGGTAAGGGCTGATAGCTGCGGGGAGAATGCCGAACCTGGCCTCGCTAATCGCGAAGCTGGCATTATCGGCCGCAATCGCGACATCGCAGGTACAGGCGAGTCCGACGCCGCCGCCCAGCGCCGCGCCCTGAATGCGCGCCAGCGTCGGCTTGGGGCAGGCGTCTATCTTACCCAGCATCGCCGCGAAGCGCCGTGCATCGGCGAGGTTCCATTCCCGGGATTCGTTGCTGGCACGCTGCATCCACTTCAGGTCGGCGCCGGCGCTGAAATGCTTGCCCGCACCCGCCAGCACGATGACGCGTACGTCGGCGTCATTAATCAACTGGTCGAAGGCGGTATCGAGTTCACCAATCATCGCTTCGTCGAAGGCGTTGAAAACATCGGGTCGCGACATCGTGATCTGCGCCACGCCATTGCCGCGCTGGTTGATTTCGAGAGTTTTCAGATTGTTCATTAGCAGGTCTCCAGGCACAGGCCCCCGTGATACTGCCGCTCGTCACCGGGGTTTATCCGGGCTAACGGGGTCGTTTGCGTCTGGCTCGATGTTAAACCGGATGCAGTGAAAATGTCGATCCGAACTGTACCTAGTTAAAGCGAATGTACTCGAAGTCAACCGCTTGACGGTTGATGCCGATGGGTGGCGGCGCAATCCAGTTGGCGAACTTGCCCACTTCGGCGACGCGCCCCATCAGGCTGGCGACGTACTCGCGGTCGCTCTCGGACGGTAGCCACGCGGATTCGTGTTGCTGCCACTGTGCCTCGGTCAATACTTTGCCATCCGGGCTGATACGGGTACCGCCGAGGGCACCGATCTTGCGATTGAAACCCTTGTGTGGAACCGTCAATTCATAAGGCATGCCAGCCTTCCTGATGATCCGGTTCCAGCGCTTGACCCCGGACACGGTATCCCTGATGTAATCGTCGCGCAGGACCTCGTTCAACGCGTTGAGCATGGGCACTTCTTTCTCCACCAGCTTGCCATCGCGTACCTCGAGTACCGGGTAGCCGTCGTTTTTCAGTACATGATCGTCTTTACG
>Ga0265306_10000067_pt1 | contig 36429 bp, 38 predicted proteins | sample Helome_3_FD_192493 | JGI IMG/M metagenome (GOLD analysis project Ga0265306, IMG submission 192493) | Marine sediment microbial communities from subtidal zone of North Sea - Hel_20160420 (Illumina Assembly) | ecosystem: Environmental > Aquatic > Marine > Subtidal zone > Sediment ... | reverse complement strand
AGCAGGAACGACCACATGGTGGCGACCCGCTGCGCGAACGCCTGGCCGGCCTCGACCCCGACCAGCTGACGCCACGCCAGGCACTGGATGCCCTTTACGAACTGCATGCCTTGCGCGATGCTGACTGAGGCCAAACTGTCCACAAGGGGATAAGCGATGACCTTCGTCGTCACCGAGAACTGCATCAAATGCAAGTACACCGATTGCGTCGCGGTCTGCCCGGTCGACTGTTTTCACGAAGGACCGAACTTTCTCGCCATCGATCCCGACGAGTGTATCGATTGTGCGCTGTGTGAGCCCGAGTGCCCGGCCGAGGCAATCTTCGCCGAAGAGGATGTTCCCAAGGATCAGCAGCATTTTACGGCGCTGAATGCAGAGCTCTGCGCCATCTGGCCGGTTATCACCGATCAGAAACCACCGCCCGACGATGCCGCCGAGTGGGATGGCGAGCCCGACAAACTGAAGCTGCTGGAACGTTGAACCGTCGATCATTCACCAGACCGGTCGTAAGGCAGGCTGTGCCTGCCGACGTCGGGCGCAGCCCGGCCTACTGAGGTTCAAAGACACGGACGTGCGAGGATGATGCTGATATTGTCTTTGCCACCGGCACCAAGCGCAGCATCGGTCAGGGTCTGAGCCTGTTCTTCCAGGTCGCCTTCGGGGTCGCGCAGTATCCTGGCGATGATGTTATCCGGAACCAGGTTGTGCAGCCCGTCGCTGCAGAACAGGTAGGTATCGCCGGCCTCCAGCACCGCATCGCCGACATCCACATCCGCCTGCAGATCCGTACCGAGGCTACGTGTGAGTATGTTGTCCTTCACCCCACCCTGGCGCGCCGCGTGGCGGTTGAGAAACACACCGTCATCGATCACCTGCTGGATCAGTGAATGATCCCGGGTCAGGCAACGCATGCGGCCGTAGCGCACGCGGTAAAGGCGCGAATCACCTACGTGGGCGTAAAAAATTCGGCCCTCCCGGAAAATTGCCAGCACCAGCGTGGTACCCATGCCCTTCAGCTCGGGACGCTCCAGGGACTTTTCGAACAACAGCCGGTTGGCGAATTCGGCCGCCTCGCCGACACGCATCAAACTCTCCATGTCGTCAGCCACGTCTTCGCGCTGCGCCGGCACAAGGGCCTCGATTACGGACTCGACCGCAATCCGGCTCGCCACCTCGCCGCCGCGATGACCGCCCATACCGTCGGCCAGCACCAGGACCCCGAGATCGCCGTCCGCATGCAGCCAGTCCTGATTGCGCGAGCGCACCAGGCCAACGTGGGTACGCACCGCCACATCCATTGCTTGTACCGCCATAATCTAACTCAGCGATAAGTATCAATCAGGGACGGGGAAGACCGAAATCGTCGCCCCGCGGTCAACCGCCGGACTGCGCCCGCCGCGCGTCCAGCGCCTTGCGAAGCTTGTTCGCCGGTACATAGCCCGGCACCATTTCACCGCCCTCAAGCAGCAACGCGGGCGTGCCCGTCACGCGCATCGTCTGTCCCAGGGCATAGTGTTCATCGACCGGATTTTCACAGCTTCTGGCTGGGATCTCCTGGCCCGCTTTGGACTTGTCCATGGCCGCCTTTCGATCATCGGCACACCAAACCGAGACCGCCTTGTCGTATGAATCACTGCCGATACCGGCACGTGGGTAGAACAGGTAGCGGATACGGATACCCGCTTCGTTGTACCGCGCCATCTCAGAATGCAGCTTGCGGCAGAAACCGCAGTCAATATCGGTGAATACCGTAACGGTATCCTTGGCGTCTTTGGGACCGTAGATCACCATCTGGTCCTCACTGACCTTGGCCAGTGCGGCCATCTTCAGTTCGGACAGGCGCTCCTCGGTGATCTCAGTGCGCGTCTCAAGGTCAATCATCTTGCCCTGAATAAGATAGCGACCGTCTGCTGTGAGGTAAACGAGCCGTCCTCCGAAGGTCACCTCATAGAGGTTGTCCAGCGGCGTCGAGCGGATCTCGTCCGGTTGTATGCCGGGCAGCAGAATCTTCAGCGAATTGCGAATCTGGTCTTGAATATCCTGGCTGACCTCTTGCGCCTGGGCGCTGCTTGCCAGCAGGAGAGAACAAAGGGCGAAAGCAAATATCTTCATAATATCTTAGGAATTAGTCCCGAAAATTGATGTATTGCAGCGGCAGACCAAAGTCCGCCTTCTTCAAGAGGGCAATCGTGTCCTGCAGGTCGTCGCGCTTCTTGCCGCTGACGCGCACCTGTTCACCCTGAATCTGGGCCTGAACCTTGATCTTCGCGGCCTTGATTTCCTTGACGATCTTGCGCGCGGTATCCATGTCGATCCCCTGCCTCATTGTGACCGCCTGGCGCGCACGATTATTCGCCGTCTCGGGCTGCGCGATATTCATACAAGCGATATCGACCGAACGCTTCACCAGCTTCTTTTGCAGGATATCCATCATCTGATCGAGCTGAAACTCGCTTTCCGCCTGCAGATTCACCACCCCTTCGTCGAGGCTGAATCGGGCTTCACTGCCCTTGAAGTCAAAGCGCGTACCGACTTCGCGGTTGGCCTGGTCGGTGGCGTTGCGCACTTCCTGCAGGTCGACTTCAGACACGACATCAAATGAAGGCATGAATAGGCTCCCAAACAAATCCGTCGCAAGGCTATCACATGGCGCCTCCGGGTTTTTGCCCGACGATCAGGAAATCGACCTGAATCTCATCGCGAACCAGCAAGGCACCACCTAGCACCGAAAAGGGCTGGATACCGAAATCGCTCTGCCGAACCGTCAGAGTACCCGATACACGGACCTCCTCATCTCGCAATTCGACCCTGACGGGCGTCTCGTAGCCATGACTGGCGCCACGCACGCTGACGTATACCTCGGTCATCGGCGCCAGTGCAGCGAGGTTTCCGATCCGTGCAAGGATAAGCACCTCGGGCCAGCTTGCCGCATCCAGGACCTTTTCGCCCAACATGTTCCTGCGCGTGCCTGCGATGGCATTCGCGTCCGGCTGTTGCGCGAAATCGTCGCCGGCACGCGCACGGGCTGCATTGTCGTCCACCAGGATCCCATCAACCCCAAAGGCCAGTTCAGCCAGTCCACCGCCACCATCCAGTTGTTTGAGACTGCCACTCAGGTCCGTCACCTCAAGGGTATGGTTGTGCCCCAGTTGCGCGAGCCTGCCCCCGCGGTACACGCGTATGACGACGCGGCTCTGCCCCGTATCTAGCGGCATCAAGCGACCGTCCTCCAGTGCCCAATGTCCCGGGGAGGGCTGCGCGCCGGCGGGCGCATCGGTCGTGCGCTGTTTCGGGGCGCCACAGGCCGACAGCAGCACAACCAGGCAGGTCGCCGAAACAAGGCGTCCGGCCTGCTCAATGTTCATCGGCACCCCGCGCGAGGTTGAAGAACACCGTCACCTCGGCGGCCACAGAACTGTCGTCCATGGGCCCTATCCCGAACCAACGCCGGTCGAGCATGACCTCGCCCGTCATCCGCAGCCCCCGGGGGCCCGATTGCCAGGAGAAAGGCACAGCAATCGACCGCTCAACACCTTTGATGAGCAGCTCGCCCCGCGCGACGTAGCCACCCTGCGGAGCAATCCCGACCTCTTGCGCGCGGAAACTCGCGACCGGGTGCGCGGCGATATCGAACCACTCGGTCAGCTGCATCTCCGCATCCCGGTCGACGTTTCCGCTGGCAATGGCCGCCATGGTGATCTCGACCGCGAATCCGGTCGGCAGTCGCTCAGGACCGAGCTGCGGAACCACCGAAAAAGCGCTGAAAGTCGCCTCGAACTGTTCGCCCTCCACGGTAGCGCGGAAACCGAAGCTGCCTTCGGTCATGCGAGCAGCTTGTTCCGCCTCTCCTCCAAGAGAAAGCGACAGCATAAGGCACGCAATCGTCTGCCTGGAAATCAGTTTCATCCGCGCGGATGATGCTCCGCATGCAGCGCCTGGAGGCGCTCGCGCGCGACATGGGTATAGATCTGGGTGGTCGACAGCGAGCTGTGGCCCAGCAGCAACTGCACCACGCGCAGGTCGGCACCGTGATTGACCAGATGCGTGGCGAAGGCGTGGCGTACGGTGTGAGGAGACAGGGTCTGACGGATTCTGGCGGCCAGCGCATGTTTCTTTATCCGATACCAGAACGCCTGGCGGGTCATACCGCTTCCACGTCGGGTGGGAAACAGGGCATCGCAGGGTTGCCCGCCAAGGAGTTCGCGTCGCGCGCCGGACAGAAACCGCCCGACCCAGTTCACCGCCTCATCACCCAGGGGCACCAGGCGCTCCTTGCCGCCTTTGCCAACGACTCGCACCAGCCCCTGCGAGAGACTCAGCTGATCTGGTTGCAGACCGATCAATTCGGACACACGCAGGCCGGTCGCGTAAAGCACCTCAAGCATGGCGCGGTCACGCAGGCCCTCCGCCGTTTCCCTATCCGGCGCCTCCAGCAGGGCCTCGACCTCGGCCTCGCTGAGTGATTTGGGTAAAGGTCGTCCGAGGCGCGGGGCCTCGATCCGTGCCGTCGGATCCACGCTCAGCAGTTGTTCACGCAGTCCCCATTGAAAAAACTGCCGCAGAGTCGACAGCCGGCGTGCACTGGTGCGTGGCTGGATACCCTCGTCGACCCCAGCCGCCAGATAGCCCAGGAGCTGATCTCGACGAACCCGCAGCAGTTCGCAGCCGGCGTTAGCCGGCAACCAGCGCGCACAGTGACGCAGATCCGACTGATAAGAGCTGAGCGTATTGGCGGACAGGCCACGCTCCATCCAAACGGCATCTGCGAAGCGTTCGATGATGGCCGCATCGGCTGCGGCAACGATGGCGCCCGAGCTTTCCCCTGCGCAATCAGTGGCCATCAGGCAGCACCGGTGACCGTGTCAACAAGGCTCAGGGCCATGATCGCGCGCTGCAACTCGCGGCAGCTTTCTACCGATTGTCGACCGCTCTGGACACCCACAGCTCCTCCCTAGATTTCACACTATGTGCGTGCAAGGATAACCCGAGGACGTGAGCAGACGGAGATAACGTGCGAGATCATTTGAGCCAGTTGCTGAAGGCACTCGAGACCGAGCTTCGCTCGCAGGGACGATGGGAAAACGACCCGCCGAGCGACGCCGCCCTGCTCAGCACCCAGCCGTTCGCTGTCGACACGCTCAGTTTCGACCAGTGGCTGCAATGGATCCTGCTGCCGAGGCTACACGAGTTGCTGGTGCTGCAGATGCCACTGCCGTCCAGCTGCGCTATCGCACCGATGGCCGAAGAGGTCTATGGACAGGCAGATTCCGGAGGGAATCGCGTTATTCTGATCATTGCCGACATCGACCTCCTGTTGACCGAGCGCGGTGGGGATCTCAACTAGTCGTCTCAGCCGTAATCTTTTCCACATTGCCTGTGGAAAACTCTGTGGGAAACATGCATAGAATGCCCCACAGGCCCCATTGCCGCGTAACGGTCATCAGATTGACCAAAAAGTGTTCAAAAGAGGAAATAATGTTTTTAAACATTATGTTATGGAAGTATTTTAAGGTGTCGCCTGGCAAAATGCCGGCAACTTGGCGGCCAATTGAAGCCCAGTCCGGGCCTGTGCATAATCAGCCACTAATTTAGCCGGCCACAACCTCTCCGAGAAAGAAAAAACGCCTCGATGTCAAGCCCCATGATGCCCTTTTGGAAGCAAAAAAAACTCACCGAAATGTCCGAAGAGGAATGGGAATCCTTGTGTGACGGCTGTGCCAAGTGCTGCCTGTACCGCCTGGAAGACGAGGACACCCAAGATGTCTATTTCACCAACGTGCATTGCCGTCTGCTCGATACGCCGACCGGACGCTGCACGGATTACCTCAATCGGTCTGCGCGCGTGCCTGATTGCGTGACCATCACGCCGGCCGTGCTCGAAGATCCATACTGGTTGCCGAGGACCTGCGCGTACCGCCTGATCGCCGAGGGCCGCGATCTGCCGGCCTGGCACCCGCTACTCACCGGCGATCCGCGAACAGTGGTGCGCGCCGGGCATCGCGTGTGCGACCGGACGATCTGCGAAGACGAGGCCGACGAACTGGAGAATCACCTGGTCGACTGGATCGAGTAGATCGACCAGGCCGGCCGCCGCTAAACCGGACCGTTGCAGGTGTATCGCCCACTCAGGTTAATATCCGCCCCTGTTCAGAAATCCAGACACAATGCAGGCCGATTCCATAACGCTCCTTGAGTTCCTCGAACAAGCCGGCGCGCAGGTGCGCGCCTACGATATCGGACGACGCATTGGCGCCCTGGGCCGCAAGCAGTTTCTCGCGTTCGAGAACGCGTATGCGCCATATCCCCTTCCGATGCAGCGCAAGGCCTGGTTCGCACTGGTGCAATTGCCAGCCGCGACACCGTCCGAACCGGTCATCTGGTTTCTGCGCCTCGACCTCGACGAGCAGGGTCTGCTGGTACAGGCCGAACGCGACTGCCTGCTCAACCGCCTGCTCGAGTCCGTGCGGGCAAAGACCGAGGGATCAGACCCTCAGGCCATCTTGCAGGACAATCCCTACGCCTTCACACCGCGCGAGGATCGCATGGCCCTTTTTCACGCCCTGCTGAGCAAGGACCTCGGACTGTCTCCGTCACGTTTCTATGAGCACGCCCTGGATTATTTCTGCGGTACGCCGGGTTGGGACCAGTGGAGCTTTGTCGGCTACCAGGGCATCGCCGATATCGCCTGCCGGCATGACGATGAACCATTGACCGCCGCAATCCCGCATCTGCCCCAGGAACCGCTGGTCGCACTTTGTCATTGTCTGGAAAGCCGGCCGCTCAGCACCAGGCTGAAAGAGGCCCTGATACGGCGCCTTCGACAGGCCCTGGCGCAACAGCCAACGGACATTCCGCTGCTCGCTGCACTGATTCGGGGTCTGTCGGTTTCCGGCAGCACCGGTGCCTCAAATGGATATCCGGTCAGGACCATCCTCAGTCATCCGGCCGGTAACAACATCGAGATACTTACCGCCATATCCGGACGCGCCTGGGAGGCACTGGATGATCAGGGGCGACTCGATGACTTTCTGCGACGTCTGGCCGAGAACGATCACGGCCAGGCCGCGTTTGAACACTGTATCAGTGACCTGCTCAGCCTGCCCTCACTGGCCGACAAGGTACGCGGGGCACTACGCTCGCCCGAGCAGCCGGCCGCGGTGCGCGAGGCCTTTGCCCGCATGAAGCCAGGAATCGACGCGCCCTGACCTGCATGTTGCATCAAGGCTAATCGAACTGCCAGCTCCAACTAACCTCCAGTTCGTGCTGATCCATCTGCACGCTGCCGGTCTGCGGTCCGGTGAAATTCGGATTCTGACCCTTGATCTTTTCTTCGAAGGCCCGTGTGTAGGCCAGGGAAATTGCGCTCGACTTGTCCAGGCGGTAGGTCATCCCCAGGCTGGCATGGGTGCGTACGGTCGCGGGCGCCAAAACGTTGAAAAGGGACTCGCCGTTGTCGAACAGCTGGTCTGCATGGCTGGCGCCGGCACGCAGCGTCAGCTTGGGGCTGTATTCCCACTGCACTCCCAGCTTGATGATGTCGATGTCGTTCCAGCCGAACCCCAGTCCATCGTCCGCACCCAGCAGGTTGCCGGGCGCGATCCCCGAATTATTGGAGTTGCTCAACGCTTTAACGTCACTGTAGAAGATGCGCTGCCAGTCGAGGACCAGTGTGACCTCGGGGGTCGCCTTGAAACTGAGCCCCGCGGTCACGGTCGGCGGCACGTCGAAATCACCCTGCTCGGCGAACAACCCGGCGTAATCATCGAACTCGGTCATATACAGGCGTGACTGTGCCGAGGCGCCCAGCGCCAGGCGATCGGTCAGCTGTCCCAGCCAGCCGACGCGCACACCGTAGCCCCAGGAGTAATCATGGCCGTTGTTGGTCACCTTGGTCGGGTCGACCGACAAAGCCTGAAACGGCTCCAGGCCCTCTGCCTTGAAACGCTGCACGGCGATGATCGGCATGATGCCGACGGTGTGTTGCTCGTTGAGCCTGCGGGCATAAGGAACGCCCAGGAACAGCTGTGAAAAATCCACCCCGGTGGGACTGCTTGCGGTATTTCGGGGGTTGGTGGGATCGTTGAAATTGCGCCATACCGCGCTGCCGTACTCGGTGTTCATGCCGCCATTGGCGCCGACCAGTACGCCGATGCTGCTGACCTCATCGATCCGTTTGTTCCAGCCGAAGTGCGGGATCAGGAAGTAATCGTTGCGGCTGTCGTAGGTACCGGGTGGCACGCTCGATGGATCGCCCGGCGCCATTGGCGGAGGACCGGCATTGTTGTCGGCGGTAAAACCACGATCGGGTGCAAAGATCGCCGCACCCAGATCTAAACGGTTCCCCACGAACAGCATACCGGCGGGATTGGTCGCACCCGCCAGGGCATCCTGCGGCAGGGCAACACCGGCCCCGCCCAGGCCTTTGTTGGCGGTGCCGAAACCAGTGGGCGAATAGCCATTGGTGGCCTGCGCCGCCGTCAGGGTACCCGAGAGCGCAATGGCCAGCACCGATCGCCCCAAAAACCTGCTGTTCATGTAATCTTCCCCAACGAAAACCTACATCGAGACTCCGCCATATTAGTGATTTCTAACTGATATGTCTCCAAAACTAGGAGGGCAGAAAGCGTGTCAGCAGCGCCATATCATCGGCGTCCACAGGCAGCTGCGCCTGCACCTCCCAGCCGCCGCCCGGGGCCTCGTCGAGGGGCATGCCGTGCTTGTCCCGCATGGTCTCAAGGCGGAAACGCCGATTACCCTGCGGCGACACCAGCTCCATCTCGTCACCGACACGGAACTTGTTCTTGACCAGGAGCTGAGACAGCCCGCTGTCGGCATCGAAACCGTTTACCTCCGCCACGAACTGCGAGCGGCTGCTGTTCGAAGCCCCCTGGCGGTAACTCTGCAGCTCCTGGCTTTCGTGACGCTGAAAGAAACCGTCCGTGTAACCGCGGTTTGCGAGATTCTCGAGTTCCGCCAGCAGCTCCGGGTCGAAGGGCCGGCCGGCGACAGCGTCATCGATCGCCCGGCGATAGACCTGGGTGGTTCTCGCCGTGTAGTAATGCGATTTGGTCCGCCCCTCGATCTTCAGGCAGTCGACTCCGATCTCGGTCAGGCGGTGCACATGTTCGACCGCGCGCAGATCGCGTGAATTCATGATGTAGGTGCCATGCTCGTCTTCAAAGATTGGCATGAACTCACCAGGCCGCTCACGTTCTTCCAGGTAGTAAACCTCATCCGCCTTCGGGTGACGTTTTATTTCGGTCAGTGGAATCTCGGCCGCCGCATCCAGATCTTCACGCGCGATCTTGTAATCCCAGCGGCAGGAGTTGGTGCAGGTTCCTTGGTTTGCGTCGCGATGATTGAAATAGCCTGACAGCAGACAGCGCCCAGAATACGCGATGCACAGCGCACCATGCACGAACACCTCGATCTCCATGTCCGGGCATGCCTGGCGGATCTCCGACACCTCGTCGAGCGACAGCTCACGTGACAGAATCACCCTCGTCAGGCCGACCGACTGCCAGAATTTCACCCCTGCGGAATTCACCGTATTGGCCTGAACCGACAGATGAATCGGCATCTGGGGCCAGCGCTCGCGCACCAGCATGATCAGACCCGGGTCGGCCATGATCAGCGCGTCGGGCTGCATCGCCAACACCGGCGCAATATCGTCCAGAAAGGTCTTCAGTTTGGCGCCATGCGGCATGACATTGGTAGCCACGAAAAACTGCCTGCCCTGACGATGCGCCTCGTCGATGCCGGTACGCAGGTTGTCTTCCAGAAAATCATTGTTGCGCACGCGCAGACTGTAGCGCGGCATCCCCGCGTACACGGCGTCCGCCCCATATGCGAAGGCATAACGCATGTTGCGCAGGGTCCCGGCAGGCGCCAGCAGTTCGGGCGTTCTCATCAGTGAAAACCGAGCGGTGAGCTTAGATGACGCGATTATGTCGCAGATCCATCAATCGAACACCTGGTGGCGCGCATAGACAATGAGCACCAGGACCAGGAGCAGAACGCCCCAGATTGCTCCATACAGGACGGTCGACTGACGCGCCTTGTTGCGTTCATGCCAGGTACGCGGCTGCACCCCCTTGGCCAGAAATACCAGCTTCGCGGAAATAATGACACACACCACATTGACCGCCAGCAACAACATCGCGCCTCCGGCCAGTTTCGTGTAGCCAGCACCCACCAGCATCCCCATGGTCGCCGTTGGCGGCAGCAGGGCCACCGCCACCATGACCCCGACCAACGTGGACGAGAGGCCTGTAGTCAGAGACAGCACGGCGGCGGCACCGGATACCAGCGCCAGCGCGACACCGGCAAGTCCGACGTCCGTGCGGGCCAGGATCTCGGCGCTGGCGATCAAGGCCTCCCCGCGCCCGATATCCACCGGCCAGACCATTCCGATAAACAGCGACACCAGAAACGACAGCCCCAGGCCCGTCAGGCCGGTCTTCAATGCAGACAAAAGGAGTTTGCCGTCGCCCAGTGATGAACCGAACGACAAAGCAATAAGGGGGCCCAGGAGTGGTGCAATCACCATGGCACCTACCACCACGGCCACGTTGTCTTCGATCAGGCCGATCGCGGCCACCACCGTCGAAAGGAAAGTAAGCAACAGATAGTTGCTGTCGATACGGGCGCCCTTCTCGATCTGGCTGTAAAGTTCCTCGCGGGTCACCGTCGCGCTGTGTTCCTCGTCTTCCTGCGGTCGCGGCAACACGGTATCGACCGGCAGCACCACGATACGGGTGTCACCCGATGTGCCGAGGATGTTCTGCAAGGCGTCCATCACAGATTGACGTTCCTTGTCGTTGACCAGCATGCGGAAGGATCGCCGACCGTCTTCAGCGGGCGCCCCCCACCAGTAATCCGTTACCTCATGCTGATCGGCAATCCCCGAAAGGGTGCCGGTATGACCTTCATCAGCGACAATCTCGATCAGGCGCATCTTTGCTTATTACCCGCGTTTAAAATGCTCGAACAAAGATTCTAGCGCCGAATGCACCGGAGCAACGAAAAACACCGGGTGTCAAAACACAGAGGCCGCAAAGGCGCAGAGGACTCGGAGGCTTATTAAATCCCAACCTCGATGTTTTCCTCGCGCTTTTTCTCGGGGACTCCCGTGTGTCGGACGTTCGGGCGCTGTGAGGGGCACCAAGTGGCGCAGGGCATGGGACGCAAAGGTTCAGACGACACGAAGAGTATTGGGGAACAAGCCCTGGTTTTCTCTGCGCCCTCAGCGTCTCAGTGTTCTCTGCGTTCCGCAACTCCGGCGGCTGAAATATCAGGCGACCGACTGATAATACAGGTTCTGCGGATGCTTGGCCTCGGCAAAGAAGTACCAGCGTTCGGCCATCAGGCCAACATACTGCACGCAGAAAGCCAGGATCGGCAGGTTGGCCGACTCCAGGGCGTTGGAGGCCGCCAGCAGGCCCACCGGCACCACAAACACCGTCAGCATGAAGAACAGCTTGATGAACCCGAGGGTGCCCTCACTGGCACCGTGGAAAAACTCGCGCGTATTGAAAGAGCCGCCCATGAAGCCCATGGACTTCTGGCGGATATTCCTATGGCGCACGCCGATCGCACTGCGCAGGGTCGACTTGTGCTTGATGCGGCCATTGCGATATACCGCAAAGCCACGCGTGATTGCCGCAAGCACTGTAAAGATCACCGCCCAAGTACCAAAGAAACCGACCAGTCGCACACCGCTCCAGGCCGAGAATGCGGCCGCCAGGGTAAAGCCCGAGGCCAGACCGAACAGGATGAAATTCGTCACCGTCAGCGGGCTGTGCCATTCCTGCAGAAAGCGCAAACTGGCATAGATCATCGCAGTGCACACGTAAAGCACGATGGACATCACCGCACCAACCACGCCCAGCAAAAGGGTTGGATCGACCGGAATCTGACCCTTGATCACGAACAACGGCTGGGTCAGCTGCGCGTAGTGCGCCACGCAATACAAAACCACCAGCCCCATAAAGGCCGGCAGCGCCATCAGCTCACGCGACAGCCAGGAGGTACGCCACTGCGCAATGCCGCGCCATGCACGCGTGAAGAAATAGCTTGGCTTGCCCAGATGGAACACTGCCGCCACCAGACCGAGGCCAAGCAACACCATCGCCAACAGACTGCCCATGGCGTAGAAGCTCACACTGTCCTGCGGCTCAAGCAGATTGGCCAGGGAATACACCTGGCCGGTGACCAGTGCCATGAACAGCCCCTGCCCTGCGCCGATCAGCGTGGTCAGAAAGATGACTGAAAAAGCAGGATGCATTGTTAACTCCAGGATCGAGGGCCGAGGGCCGGGGGCCGAGGTATGGCGTCCCGATGGGCCTGTGCGGCAAATTCGTTTCTGTCAAACATCTCGTCAACACCCCGCTCGCCTTTCCTCGATCCTCGCACCTCGTACCTCGATCCTTGTTCAATAAGCGACATCGTCGAGGGTCTCGCCTTCGGCAGCCGGCAGCGGCGCCTCTTTCTTCAACGGGTTGTCTGCGCGTTCCAGTTCATCGTCGAAGATCTGGATGCGGGTCTTGCGCCGCGGCAGATAGTGGTTGGCCGGCTGCGTGCCCCACTCAGGCATCAACTGGTAACCCCCGTTCTCGTGAATCGCGATCGACGCCTCCGATGCGGGGTCATGCACATCGCCGAACAGACGAGCGCTGGTCGGACAGGCCAACACACAGGCGGGTTTGCGTTCACTCTCGGGTAGCGTCTGATCAGTGATCCGGTCGATACACAGGGTGCATTTCTTCATCACCTTCAACTGTTCGTCGACCTCACGCACACCATAGGGGCAGGCCCACGAGCAGTACTTGCAGCCGATGCACTTGTCGTAATCGACCAGCACCACCCCATTGTCTTCACGCTTGTAAGAGGCACCGGTCGGGCATACCGGCACACAGGGCGGCTCTTCACAGTGCAGACAGCTCTTTGGAAAGTGCACCGTCTCGGTATTGGGATACTCGCCGACCTCGAACATCTGCACCCGATTGAAGAAGGTCCCGGTCGGATCGGCATCGTAGGGACGCTGATCGACCAGAGTCCCGGCCCAGCCGGAGGTGTTCCATTCCTTACACGAGGTGACGCAGGCATGACAGCCCACGCAGACGTTGAGATCAATTACCAGTGCCAGTTGTGTCATCGCTGAATTCTCTTGGGGAACGCAGAGTTCGCAGAGAAGCCGCAGAGAACGCAGAGGGTTTTGGGTTTTTGTCCTGAAACCCTTTGCGTCCTCCGCGCGGCCTTTGCGTCCTCTGCGTTCCTGTTCATGTTTGTCACTCGATGCCCGCCTTGCGCCGGAAAATCCCGGCGAAGTAGGCCTGCCACTTGCCGCGCCGGCCGTCCTGTCCCGGTGCGCGGCGTTGCGGACGGAACTGCGGGAAGGTCGCTTTCGGCTCGTTGTCGGCGGCCTTGTAGACCTTCACCCGCACGTCGAACCAGGCCGCCTGGCCGGTTACCGGGTCGGAGTTCGAAAGGTGTGAGCCGGCCTCACAGGGCGGCAGCTCCTCGGCGATAATGTGATTGAGCAGGAATCCTTTCTGCGACTCGTTGGCCTTCTTGTGCAATGCCCAGGCGCCGGACGCCTTACCGATCGCATTCCAGGTCCAGACCGTGCCGGGCTCGACCGACTCGGAGAAGCGCGCCATACAGCGCACCTTGCCGTGGGGTGATTCCACCCAGACCCAGTCGCCATCCTCGAAGCCCTGCGACGCACCCAGCTGCGGGCTCATGAACAGGTAATTGTGGGTATGGATCTGGCGCAGCCAGGCGTTCTGGCTGTCCCAGGAGTGATACATCGCCATCGGGCGCTGGGTCAGCGCGTTGAGTGGATACTCCTGGGTATCCACCAGCTCCGACTCCAGGGTCTCGTGATAGAAGGGCAGCGGATCGAAATAGGTCTCGACACGCTTGGCCAGATGTTCAGGCGGCCGTCTGCCGGGACGTTTTCCCTGCGCGGCCAGACGAAATTTCTGCAGCACCTCTGAATAGACGTGCACGTTGATCGGTTCGGCGTAACGCGTCATGCCGTGCGCACGCGCCCACTCGAGGTACCCTTTGTTCCAGTTGCGCATGTACTGGTATGACTTGGGCAGCTCATAGTGGAATACGCAATTATTCTTCGCATACATCTCCCACTGCCGCGGGTTCGGCTCGCCCTTGAGGAACTTCTCGCCGCCCTTGCCGCGCCAACCGGAAAGGAAACCGATGCCTGACCCTGGCGAGGTCTCGTAATTGATGACGAAATCCGGGTAGTCGCGGAATTTGCGTGCCCCGTCCTCGGTGACGAACGCCGGCAGACCCAGACGAGAACCCATCTCGATCAGTACTTCCTGGAACGGCTTGCACTGCCCTTTCGGTGCCACCACCGGGATACGCACTGAGTCACACGGGCCGTCAAACTCGGAGATTGGGCGGTCGAGCATCGACAGGGCATCGTGGCGCTCGAGGTAGGTGGTATCCGGCAAAACCAGGTCGGCGAAGGCCACGGTCTCTGACTGGAAGGCATCGCAGACGATCAGGAACGGGATCTTGTATTCGCCGTTCTCGTCCTTGTCGACCAGCATCTCGCGCACCCTCGCGGTGTTCATCGACGAGTTCCACGCCATATTGGCCATGAACAGCAACAGGGTATCGATCTTGTAGGGATCACCACGCCAGGCATTGGTGATGACGTTATGCATCAAGCCGTGTACCGACAAGGGGTATTCCCAGGAGAACGCCTTGTCGATGCGCACCGGCCTGCCTTCTTCATCGACGAACAGGTCGCTCGGATCAGCCGGCCATCCCAGTGGCATGCCGTTCAGTGGCGTGTTGGGCTGTACACCCTCCGGGCCGTTGGGCGGCTTCGGGCACGGCGGGATAGGCCGCGGGAAAGGCGCCTTGTGACGGAAGCCGCCGGGCCTGTCGATCGTTCCAAGCAGGGTCATCAAGACGCCCAATGAACGGATGGCCTGGAAGCCGTTGGAGTGCGCCGCCAAACCGCGCATGGCATGGAAGGCGACTGGGTTTCCGATCACCGAGTCGTGTTCGCGGCCCCAGACGTCGGTCCACTGAATCGGCAGCTCGATCTTCTGATCCCGCGCGGTGACGCCCATCTCGTGGGCCAGGCGCTTGATGGTCTCGACCGGGATACCGGTGATGCCCGCAGCCCATTCCGGAGTGTATTCATCGACCCGTTCCTTGAGCATCTGGAACGCCGTCTTGACCGGCTTGCCGTCGACCTCGTAGCTACCCAACAGATAGGGGTCACAGCCCTCGCAGCGCACATCGACCGGGCCATTGGTCTTGCGGTCCCACCACAGTTTGTTTTGTGGGTCGAAGCAGCCCTCTTCCACCGGCCTGTTGGTGCGAATGAACATGCCATAGTCGTCCGCCGAGGCGTCCAGATTCACCAGTTCTGCCGAGTTGGTGTAATCGATCAGGAATTCCCGGTCGTACAGACCCTGCGCGATGATCTCGTGGGTGATGGCGAGCATCAGTGCACCGTCGGTTCCCGGTTTGATCGGCACCCATTCATCCGCAATCGCCGAGTAGCCGGTGCGTACCGGGTTGATCGAGATGAAACGTCCGCCCCTGCGCTTGAACTTGGAAATCGCCACTTTGAGCGGGTTGGAGTGATGGTCCTCGGCGGTGCCGATCATCACGAACAGTTTGGCGCGATCCAGGTCCGGGCCACCGAATTCCCAGAAAGAACCACCGATGGTATAGATCAGGCCGGCGGCCATATTGACCGAGCAGAAACCACCATGCGCGGCATAATTGGGCGTACCGAACTGCTTCGCGAACATGCCGGTCAACGCCTGCATCTGGTCGCGCCCGGTGAACAGCGCAAACTTTTTCGGGTCCTCGGCGCGCAGCTTGCTCAGCCGGTCTTGCATGATCTTGAATGCCTGATCCCAGGAGATCTGCTCAAAATCGGATTCACCGCGCTCGCCGCCCGGGCGCCGAAGCAGGGGTTGGGTGAGACGCGCGGGCGAGTACTGCTTCATGATGCCGGAGGCACCCTTGGCGCAGATCACACCTTTGTTGAGCGGGTGATCGGGGTTGCCCTCGATATGACGCACCTCGCCGTCGCGCAAAGTCACCCGTATGCCACAGCGGCAGGCGCACATGTAGCAGGTCGTATTCTTGACCTCCTTTCTTCCTGCCTCGGACTCAACGCTCAAAACGGGATCTAACATGCCCTAACCCTGTGTTTCATGAACTGCTCAGGCTTTTTATGCAAATCAGGTGAGATTCTAATATTAGGTGTCTCTAATATCAATCGACGTGACATTTCTTGTCCTGCCGGCGGATTCCAGTCCAGCAGGGTGCAGTCTTGATCTCTAGCGGTGGGAAACGGTGGGGTCAGCCGGGATCAGCTCAGTACTGGAACTGGCGCACGACCTCGTAACCGTGCAGGTCAGGCTTCCAGCCCCAGAAGTAGGCCTGCAGGTCGCGTACCGCGTCCAGTTCCGCGGCACGATACGATTGCGCATGAAAGCCGCAGCCCATGGCGGAACGGTCCTTGCCACGAATGTCCTTGAACTCGCTGCGGATGACAATCACATAGGCATGGTCATCTTTGCTCAGATTCTGTGCACGCATCACATCCAGATGCTTGAGATAGTCCGCATAGCCTTTGTCGCGCAGCTCATCCATTGCCGCGTCCTGCGCCTCGGCCGGATGCACTTTGTCGTACACTAGCGCGTAATCGAGCGTCCGGCCCTGATACTTGGCCATAACGCAGGCAGCCCCGCCGGCCAGGGCAAGATCGCTCATCATCACGAGTCCGGCTAACAATACGATGTTGGGGCGCATAGGTTTTGGCAAGTCGTCGGGGCTCCTGATGAAGATCGGTCGCTGAGCACCAAGCTTTAGCGCCTGGTCAAAATGCCCCACCCCCTCATGCGCCGTTATTCCCAATCCGGCGATATGGGCTGAATGGCGCCTGACAGCAGATCACGTATGAACTGGCCCGGATCAGCCAACGCCTGATGATGCCGGAATGCCTTCACACCGAAGCCGCTCGGGTCCAATGCATAGTAAACCGATGACATCTCCCCAACGCTTTCAAACGCCGTCGATTCGTATCGTTCGCAGATTTTTGAACACGTTTCAGGTTCCATCGTGGACAACTGCGCAACATATGCAATGTACTCGTGAGCAATCAACGAGCTGGGTCGAATCTCCAGGTTCTGACCTGCAATTGCATGAGCGATTTCATGCACTACGACGCTGACATAGAGCGGTTCATCCATCTGCATTCCGAACAACGAATCTCCGGCAATCTGACGCTTGGCCTGCTCGAAAGTCAGCAGATCGATCTGGTCCTTCTTCGCATCATATAAACCGATATGCAAAGCGCGATTTTCAATTTCAGTCTGATGAAGGCGTAAACGGATCCGTCTTTTCAACTCGATTCCGTAGGACCGAAAGAACGCGCGAGCTTTGGCTGCCCCGGCGCATACCAGGGCGCGATCTCTTTCGGACTCGAAGCCGACGTCAACGAGTATCTTGGGACAGGTGGATTGGTCGTCCTCTCCCGCAGCGACAGGCTCAACGATCACGTTGATTCCAATCAGCGCAGCAAGACAGAGAAAAGGATTCAGGCGCATAAGACCGCCTCCAGGCGGGCTGAGTCAACACGGTACATCGCGGAGATTCAAAGCACCATCTGCTGAGGCTGAAATTCAATTGACAAGAATCAGTCTTACCCACCCCCGGCAGGGCCGAGACAAGTCACCGCCGCAGATCTGCAAACAGACCAAATCGCCAGTCACTCATCGCGATGACCATGGTCACGCCGCGGCGCTGATCGAGTGACAGGCCGGCATCGTCGTCATTGAGTTCGTCGAACTCACGCGCCAGCCGTTCCATTTTCTTCTGAAGTTCGGCGTTGGATTCGCGCGAGAGCATCCCATTGACAACCAGCAGGCGCTCGGTCTGTCGATCGAAACGCGAGTTGAAGAAGTCATCCTGTAGCCTGCTTCGGAACAGTTGCTGAATCGGGCCATTCTCCAGCCAGTGGAAGTTCGGTGAAATCAGCAGCTTGATTCGATTGCCGGGCAACAGGTCGATAATCTTCAGGCGGTCCAGCCGGGTCAGGCATCGAATGGCTTCAACCTCTTTGATCACGAAGTGGCCGAGAATCTCGGCAAAGGTCCAGCGATTGAGCGCACATACGGTAACCAGCAGGAGCAGTCTGTCGCCCGCGATCTCGTCCTCCTGTTCTCGGGTCAGCTGAGTGATGCGATGGGCCCGCTGATTCATCATCTGAACCAGGTCCGAGATCTCAATCCCGAGCATGTGACAGATCTGTTCCAGGCGCAGCAGCGACAGATTTTTGTCCGCGAACAGACGTTTCACACTGGCCTCCGACAATTCCAGCACACCGGCGACCTGTGCATAGGTCTTCTTCTGAGCCTTTAAGGCAAATTTGAGGGTTTCAATCAGTTGCTGGGTCTGCGGCATTGTTTTTGGCCCGTCACGCAAAAGTATTGGATGATGATACTCGACAGGCCAGATACTGCGACTTATTTCGCATTGATTGCGAAATACAAGACTCTGAACAATCCTTCTCACAACACCTCGACAGTGAATCCAATGCTCACCGCCGAGGAGGTTCACAACCAACGAGAAGGATAAAGACGTGAAGACACATCTGTTACCAATCATCCGATCGGTACTCGCCGGCATCGCGGCATGGCTGCTGATCGGCAGCGTGAACGCCGCCGGATTGCTGACCCCAACCGACGGCAGCCTGCCACCGCTTTCGATCAAAGACCATCATGTCGAGGTGGTGATCGAAGACGGCTACGCCATCACCACCGTGGAGCAGGTTTTCCATAACCCCCATGGCCGGGATCTCGAGGCTCACTACAGCTTCCCGGTACCTGAGAAAGGCACAGTCGCCGATTTCACACTTTGGATCGACGGTAAAGCGATCACCGGTGAAGTCCTCGAAAAACAGGCGGCCCGCCAGATCTACGAGGAAGAGAAAGATGCCGGGCGTGACGCCGGCCTGACCGAGAAGGACGCCTACCGCACCTTCGACATCTTCGTGGCGCGGGTGCGTGCCAATGCCGACACGCGGGTGAAGTTGGCCTACCTGCAGCCCGCGCACGTGGACACCGGCATCGGCCGCTATGTCTACCCGCTGGAAGAGGGCGGCGTGGATGAAGCCAAGCTGGCATTCTGGACGGCGAATGAAACGGTTACCGGCTCGTTCAGCTTCGACCTGCGCATCCGCTCTGCCTATCCTGTTGAGGCGGTGCGCGTCCCTGCACAGTCCGGCGCGAATGTGACCCAGATCAGTGAAGGCGAATGGCTGGTGCAGTTGGCCAGCAACAGCGCCGGTGGACTGGTGTCACAGCAGGCTGACAATGCCGACGCGGTATCCGCCAACTCGACACCCGGGTTCAGCAAGCCCGGCGTTCCTGCCTACCAACTCGACAAAGACCTGGTCGTCTATTGGCGCCACAAGCCCGGCCTGCCGGGCAGCGTCGATCTTGTCGCCCACAAGCCGACGGCGGAGGGTCGCGGCACTTTCATGATGGTAGTGACGCCGGGCGAAGACCTCAAACCGATCCGCGAGGGCCGCGACTGGGTGTTCGTCCTCGACATCTCCGGTTCGATGCAGGGCAAGTACGCCACGTTGAGCGACGGCGTGCATCGCGCGCTGAAGAAATTGCGGCCTGAAGACCGCTTCCGCATCGTGCTGTTCAACAACGGTACCCAGGAACTGTCTTCGGGATTCGTCAATGCGACGCCGGACCAGGTGCGCAGCTTCGGTGATGCGGTGTCCAATATCGCGCCGAATGGCAGCACCAACCTGTACGGCGGATTGAAGCGCGGTCTCGATGCGCTCGATGCCGACCGCACGAGTGGTCTGGTATTGGTGACTGACGGCGTGGCCAATGTCGGCGAGGTTCGGCAAAAAAAGTTCATCGAACTGGTACGTCGCAAGGATGTCCGCCTGTTCACGCTGGTGATGGGTAACAGCGCCAACCGTCCGCTACTCGAGGCCATGACCCGCGAGTCCGGCGGCTTTGCAATCAGCGTATCGAACAGTGACGACATCGTTGGCCAACTGCTGACCGCCACGGGCAAACTCACCCACGAGGCCCTGCATGGCGTAGAGGTGAAGATCAGCGGCGTGAAGACCGGTGATCTGGCACCCGATCAGATCGGCAGCCTGTACCGCGGTCAGCAGCTCGTCCTGCTCGGACACTATTGGGGTGACGGTACGGCGTCGGTCACGCTCAAAGGCCGGGTATCCGGGGAAGAGAAGCTGTACCAGACCCGCTTCGCGTTCCCCGACGTGGCGACCGAAAATCCGGAGATCGAGCGCCTTTGGGCCTTTGCCAGCATCGAAGACCTCAACCAGCAGATCGCCGATTTCGGCGAGAAACCCGACATCAGGCAGGCGGTTGTCGACCTGGCCAGGGAGTACGGCCTGGTAACCGACTACACCTCGATGCTCGTAGTCAGCGATGAAACGTTCGCGAAACACGGCATCGCCCGCGACAACCAGGCGCGTGTGGCAACCGAGCAGGCGGCGCAAAATCAACGCGCAAAGCGTGCCGCTCCGTCGCGCCGCGTCGATACCCGGCAACCGATGTACAGCAACCCGCGTCCAAGCCATGGTGGCGGCAGCTTCGATCCGCTGGCGCTGCTGACCCTTCTGCCCCTCGTGTGGCTGGCACTGCGCAATCGGGTAGTCACCCGATCATGAGCGGTATTCGCCAGTCGAACGGTAGCAGGCTGCCCTGGCTGTCTCTCGGGCTGGCCGGACTGATGGTGGCACTGTTTGCCGCCTTTGGCCCAGCCCCCGAGGCCTGGGTCTACGATCGCGTCGCGATCGCCCAGGGGGAATGGTGGCGACTGCTCAGCGGCCACTGGATGCATAGCGACAGTGGTCACCTCACCTGGAACCTCGGCGCCCTGCTGGCGCTTGGCTGGATCGTCGAGGCGCAAAATCGGGTTGCATTGCTTGCCAGCCTGCTTGCCGGAACCCTTGGCGTCGACCTGATGCTGTGGCTGGCCCTGCCCGAACTGACCCGCTACTGCGGCATCTCCGGCGTACTGAACACGGTGCTGCTGTTCGCTCTCGCCACCCTATGGCGCCATACGGCGGCACCGGTCCTGCTGGCCACCGGCATGCTTTCATTCGCGAAGATCGTCGTAGAAATCTCGTCTGGACAGGCACTGCTGACCAGCAACGACTGGGCAAGCATACCGCAGGCCCACCTCGCCGGCTGGCTGATCGGCCTGGTCCTTATCGTCGCCGGTTTCGTGCCACTTGCGGCCGAGCGGCTGAACTGATTGCGGCTGGGTGTCCGCGTATCAGTTCTGCTTCCACCGCTTATGAACCCTTCTTCGCTTTTTTACCCTTTTTACCCTTTTTGCCCTTTTTACCCTTCTTGGCTTTCCTGTCCTTCTTGTCCTTCCCACCCTTCCTGGCTTGGATTTCTTTCATCTCTTTCTTGCGGTACTTGTGTTTCTCGCCTTTGCCGGCTTTCTTGCCCTGTTTTGTCTTGTGTTTCTTCTTTTTTTCCCTGATCTCCTTCCCCTTATCTCGACCTTCCCCAGTGGCAACTATCTTTTCGCCCAGGTCATACTCAACCCCTTGCATAGCGATCTGATCGTCTGCTGCCGCCTCCGCTTCAATTCGGTTGGAAACGTCGGCGGTATCGGGAAACCTTTCCTTTTGCGGACGGCGATGGATAGCGCGGCTCTTCTGACCGAATAACGCTTCTGCCAGCGCCTTGAACTCGACACTTCCTCTACTGCGCGGTTCCAATTCGAAAACCGCCAGACCTTCGCTGAAAGAGTTGCGAAACACCGTGCGGTCACTGAGCCGTTGCGCAACCAATCGAACGCCGGGAAGGGACGTCAAGGCGGCGGCAGCCTCATCGGAGGCCGGAATTGCCCGATTGATATCGGCACGATTGATAAACGCGATCGATTCCGGCGCGCTGCCTTCCGTAATCTTGTAAAGAAACTGTACGAAGCGCTGCGTTGACCAAACATCAGCCTGAGAAGGTGTGACGGGGATCAGTACACGATCGGCAATCTTGAGGGCCCGTTTGAAGGAATCGAGGTCAGCGGTTCCTACATCGATTAGTGTCTCATCGGCATCCCCAGCCAGCCTTACGCCCGAGAAAGACCCGGATTGCACATGGATGGGGGGCTGAACTCTCTCTTCCAGCCGCAGAGCGGCCACATCCGTCAAAGTCCTCTGAGGATCCAGATCGATCACCGTCAGTTCAATCCCCCTCGAGCGCAGCCATACCGCCAGGTTAAAAGTCACCGTACTCTTGCCGGTTCCACCCTTCAGATTCGCAATTACAGTTATCATTCTGATTTTCCGACTTATTTAGTCACCCGATATAGCGAGCTGAGCCTTCGTGGCATCCGCTCATAGGGCGAAAAGCGACATGAAGCCCGCACCCACTGGGAGCATGGCGAGTCAATGCAGCATGTCTCAAGATGCTTGCATACTATTGACCCGGCCACCCAATATACCGGGTTCAGCGCTTCAAGAATGTTCCGGATCAAGGCGTGGCTCGCGGGCAAGGGCGCCCCCCTTGGCAAGAGCCATAACACAGAGTCGGGACATTCTTGAAGTCCCTAACAGACTGAATGTCAAAGATTAGGCTGCCATGTTGGGCGGCCGGGTCAATAGCCATTTTCCGCATCGGTTTTGCTCATTGCACGCCCCGTTCGATATGAGTCGAAGATACCAACCAGCCAAGAAACGACAAAGACAGTTGAGGCAATATTAAAAAGTTGCGATTCGGAGCCTCCCGGTTGCTCGGCGAGCAGCCCTGAAATCGCCGCAATATCGAGTGGGCCTTCCCCGCTTTGGATTTTCTCAGCTATATGCTGAGCCGACTCCAACGTTTTGGAGATTACGAAGAAGAGTGACGCAAACGCTGCACCCGCCAGAACGGTACCGGAGATACGCTTCTTCAAGAAAAAGTGCCCGACACCAGGGAATACGAATGCTGACAGAAGGGCGGCTTTCACTGATCTACTCATGAAATATACCTTCGCTCAAGGTGCCGCGACCCAAAAGGGAGACGTCAACCGTAATCAACGACGACGCATACGACGGGCAACTCACCGAAGCCGGCCGAACATGACGGGCGACAGGGCCGACTGCAGTCGCTCCCGGGCCTAGTGGGCCATGCGGGAAGTTCGGTAACCCACAGCCAGTCCACAAGCCGGGTTGGCAAGGCACGCGAGCGCAGGACTGGCCGTCGCCAATGCCAGCGAGTGTAACGCGGTCAACGTGGCTTGTGGGCTGGCCCGAAGGGAGCGTCGCTGATAAGCCAATGTTGCGTTGCACCCCTTGGAAAGGGCCTGCCATTCCCTGCGGTGTGCGCCTTACCTTGGCTCATCAGCGGCGCTCTGTGAATAACCGAACTTCCCGCATGGCCCACTAGTGTCCTGCTTTGTACCATTTGCCGCGCAAACTGGCGATTTCGGCCGGTTCTGTTCATCACGGCCTAAGTGGTTGCGTCAGCATTTCTTTGCACCCCGAACCGGACAACCGCTCCAGGGAATTCAGAAGCGTCACGCCCAGGAAAAACGCTTGGCGTGGTGAGCGAAGTCTCGTGTGGGTGACCTGTAAAGCATTTCAACGAAGAGGGTTGGGGGCTCCGCTCAGGGACCGGCGGCCCGCAACCGTAGAGAAGAATATGACCGATGTGGATAAGGAGCAGCGCGTGTAGCGGACAAACGAATGGCGGGCACGGCTAAGAACCTGGTCAACCGCTTGGATACATTAGCGGCAGACCAAACAGGGAGATGGGTATGTTCGACTGGTTCAAGAAAGCCAGACCCAACGACACTCGTTTTGACTACATGGAGCGCATGGCAATCCCATTCATGGGGGAGGATATCCTATTGCAGTCAAGAGCTGACCGGCGTGACAGGTACGATGCAGGTGTCGCACAAGGTCTGAGCCAAGACGATGCATGGATGAAGGCGACCGGATCGTATTACCTGCAACTCGTCGCGCGTATCGATGAAACTCAGCATACCACCGAGATGATCGCGGTTCGGCACCCGGTCTCCGCGCTGATCAAGGCGTTGGACGAAGGTGTGCACAGGATCTCCGGGCATGAGCGAGAAGCTTTTCGCGTTCGCGCGGGTGATGCCATGCACCTGGTTCAAGCTGATCCAGCATAAATCTGAACAGCCGCATTCACGCGGGGCGTCGTCGTGCGCTTTAGATAAATCAATGGGCGGCTATGCAGAAACGCCGGTCAGCGGTATCACTAACCTATGCGTGCCAAAACCAAACAGAAGAGAGCGAATGAACACCGCGCGGCTGACAAATGAGCAGCCTTGAAGCCATCACTTCGATCATCCTGCTGGGTGTTCTCATCCTGGGTTTCGACATTCGGCGCGAAATGCGTGCCAAAAACCGATTTCAGGCGAACAAGGCCAGTAACTCAGAGGATGAACGAATTGCGAACACGGCGAGGGACTCTGTCAATGCTCCGAACAAACCAACGGAGCAAACATTGAATGTCAAAGATTAGACTGCCATTGGGCGGCCGGGTTAATAAGACAGTCGTTTGTCGTCTCTACATGAATGCTGACTCGATAACGCACACCATCGCAGGTGGCCCGCCAAATAATCTGTCCTTCAGCAGCACCCTCGAGAATGCGCTCAACACCATAGGGCGTTTTGTACGCATGCTTGGCCTCCCGAACCTTCGCCGCCTGCGAACCCGGAAGCTGCCACCGAGCCCACGCACCAATCACTTGGGTTACTGGCGTCGCTTCGATTTCCCAGGCGTTTACCGTCCACTTGGTGGGCTGTTGACGTTTCAGATTATGAGGTGATGCGACTGTTTTCCCGAACCCGACAAACCACCGGCGTGTGACGAGCGGCCGCTGAAATTGTCCTTCTCCCATATCCTGTCCATCATGTCTTGGCAGGGGGGTTGTGCCCCGGCGATAATTGGCTCGACACTCACCATTCGCTCGCCATGACCCTTCGGAGAGAATTCAGCCGGTGGCCGGCAATTTTTTGACGACGAATTCCCCAAAGCCGGCTTGCGGCGTTTCGATCTTATCCCGCTTGCCGGCCCCGCCAGTGCCGCGGTTGCCTACAAGTAGTCGTTTGGGATTGCCGTGGGCGAGGTCGGCATATCTCGATGGCCGACGGCCAGATGGACAGACTGCTTGTTGATTGAGATAGAAGGAGTCTGCCGGTCAGTCCGATGGTCCAGTTCTGATGCCTATCAACGATAATAGGCCAGTTGCTTCGACGATCGATGGTGGCAGTTTGGAAAGACCGTTGCCGGGGCGACCTGATGGTCCCCTGTCGTTGGACATGCCAAGAGAGAGACGGAGACTATCCAGCCGTGTGTCCGGGCGAGCGATTCAATAGCATCAGTCACCTGGTGGGCGCCGCGCTGGCGCTGGCGGCTTTGGTGGTCCTGTTCGTATCAGCTTCTGGCGACGGCAACGCTTGGAGAATCGTCAGCTTCGTCATCTATGGCGTGACGCTTCTCGTTCTGTATCTGATCTCGACCCTCTATCACAGCATCAAGGGTCGACCCAAGGCGATCCTAAGAATCCTGGATCATCAGGCGATCTACCTGTTGATCGCTGGCACCTATACGCCCTTCGCACTGGTTACGTTGCGTGACAGCGTAGGTTGGTGGCTGTTTGGCGCAGTCTGGACCCTGGCAGTTATCGGCATTCTGCTGGACGCACGGCGTGATGGCGGCAAACGCGTGGTGCAGATGATCATATACGTTGTGATGGGCTGGATGGTCTTGTTCGCGTTGGATCCGCTCTTGGCCTCGATCCCACCCGCCTGTTTCCATTGGCTGCTCGCCGGAGGCATTCTCTACAGCGTCGGCATCGTTTTCTATATGCTAGATCACTGGTACCCGGCGGCTCACGGCATCTGGCACCTTTTCGTGCTCGCGGGCAGCATATGCCACTATTTCGCGATACTGCTCTACGTTTGAACCGACACAATCCAGTCAGCCGCTTTGTTTTGCCCTAATGCCAGTCAGGTAATCGATTGCCGCTTCCACGCCGCCGCGAACATCACTGAAGCCAAAAAGCCGAAGACCCATTTCAACGCCGGACAAAGTGCCCATCAGGGTCAGATCATTGAAATCACCCATGTGGCCGATGCGGAAGATCCGGCCGGCCACCTTGCCAAGCCCCGAGCCCAGCGACATATCGAACTGATCGAGCACTAACTGGCGAAACTCGTCGGCATCGTGACCATCCGGCAACAACACCGCCGTTAATGAACTGCTGTATTCCTCCGGGTTAAGGCATAGGATCTCAAGACCCCAGGCTTTGACGGCACGCCGCGTCGCCTCGGCGTGACGATTGTGCCGGGCAAACACATTGTCCAGCCCTTCTTCACTGAGTATGACGATAGCTTCGCGCAGGCCATACAGCAGATTGGTGGCCGGCGTGTACGGAAAGAACCCCTTTCCATTTGCTCTCAGCATTTCATCCCAGCGCCAATAAGACTTCGCAAATCCGGACGAGTGACTGGCAAGAAGTGCTTTTTCACTGATGGCCGTAAACGACAGTCCAGGGGGCAGCATCAAACCCTTCTGGGAGGCGCTCACACTGACATCCACGCCCCACTCGTCATGTCGGTAATCCATGGAGGCAAGCGAGGAGATGGTATCCACCATCAGCAGGGCCGGATGCGCTTCACTATCGATCGCCTGCCGCACAGCTGTGACATTGCTGGTCACACCGGTAGAGGTCTCGTTATGCACGACACACACGGCTTTAATGTCGTGTTTCGCATCAGCGCCGAGGACTTCCTTTACTTGCGTGGCGTCCACACCAGAGCGCCAGTCGCCGGGAATGAACTCCACACTCAATCCAAAGCGTTTGGCAAGATTGCTCCACAGTGTGGCGAACTGCCCGGTCTCCACCATCAGCACCTTGTCACCGGGTGACAGCGTATTGACCAGGGCCGCTTCCCAGGCTCCGGTGCCAGATGCAGGATAGATAACTACCGTTTGATCAGTTTTGAAAACACTCTTCAGCCCGCGCAATATCTCAAGCCCCAACTCCGCAAACCCGGGCCCACGATGGTCGATTACCGGCCGGTCCATCGCCCGTAGTATTCGGTCCGGCACATTGGTGGGACCTGGGATCTGAAGAAAATGACGTCCGCTCTTATAAGGCATATCGACGCTCTAAGGATGTATTGATGACGGTCACCGTAGGATTAAAACATGTTGAGCCAAAAAACAGATATTCGTTGACGGATACCGAATGGCTGCTGCGTCTCTATTTCGTGGAAAAGCTTCAAATCGCCGACTCATGGAAATAAAACCTCGGTTACCCAGGTCTTCTAGGGAACCTCTGATTAATTCTGGGCGAAGCAGATTGCGCTCGAGAATTTTCAGATTCAAGGCGCAAATTGCACGTAATAGCCGGCTATTGCGAAGATTTGCAACGCAGAAGCTGGAAATTATAAGTGCAGGATGCGAGTCCATGAATTGATCAGAGGTTCCCTAGGGCGAATGCGCACGGCGCGTCCGGTATTTCTGTGCGAAATCCCTCCTATTGGCTGAGAGCTGAGGCCATAATCCAGCAGGCGGTTGTGAAGCGGGAATGCTGATGTCTTGGTGGCCGCGATCATTGGCAACGCCGTTGCTGCCTCCACCAAAATACGAATTCGAAGCAGATGAACTCAAGAGACAGTGATTATGAAAAAAAATAGACTGGCATGGCTTCTACTCGCAAGCTTGCTGACCTGCGCCCCTGGCGTGATGGCTGAGAAGGCCGTATTCGCAGGTGGGTGCTTCTGGTGCATGGAATCCGATTTTGAAAAACTGGGTGGGGTTACCGATGTGATTTCCGGTTTTACCGGCGGGACGCTGAAGAACCCGACCTACAATGGGGATCATCAAGGGCACTATGAAGCCGTTGAGGTTACCTATGATCCGGGCAAAGTCAGCTACCAGGAGCTGTTGGATCATTTCTGGGTCAATATCGACCCGTTCGACGCAAGAGGACAGTTCTGTGACAAAGGCCCAAGTTACCGGACTGCAATTTTCGTGGCCAACGACGTGGAAAAGAAACTTGCCGAGGAATCGAAAAGCAAAATCATAGCTCAGTTCCCCGGCAGAGAAGTTGTTACGCCGATATTTTCGGCATCGGTTTTTTACCCTATTCAGGGTGACGAGAGCTACCATCAGGATTACTACAAGAACAATCCGATTCGTTACAAATACTATCGTTGGAACTGCGGTCGTGATCAGCGATTGCAGAGTATTTGGGGAGCTAAAGCGACCCATTGATGCTGCTGATTGCATCCGGCCGGCGCAAAGGTCCCGTAAACCGGTGCAGGGTGCAGCTTATTTCTTGCGAAAGCGAAGGAAGTATTGCGTCTGCATGAAATCCAGACGCTCGACCAGTTCAAAACCCGCTGCCTGAGTCTCGGCGGCGACCTCGGCCTCTCCGGCCCTCACATGTCTCAAGACCCAAGGGTTCGAAACTCCCGGAATTCGTTTGAAATCGATCAGGACCAATTCACCGCCGGGTCTCAGCGCCTCGTGAATGCTGCGCAGCATTGATCGGGGATATTCGAAATGATGGTAGGTGTCACTGGTAAACGCCAGATCAACACTGTCTGGTGACAGACGCACACCGTGCTGATCGTTGACCACGCCGACGACATTGTTCATTCCCCGATCCCTGGCCCGCTGCACACTCGCTTCGACGAAGCGTGGCGCGATATCGACTGCGTAGACCCGCCCGCTATCACCAACCGCCGCAGCCATCAATGCAGTAAAAAAACCTGTACCGGAACCGATATCCGCAATCTTGAGTCCGGGACGTAACCCCAAGTGACGGATGATGTCATCACGCCGGTCCCATACCTCGCGTCCGTCCCGCTCGAACACACCCCGCCATTGCAGGACGTTCGGGTTTTCATAATTGCGATTGATGCCCGGGTTGACATTCTGCTCGGCGAGCAGCGGCGCCGACAGGAGCGGAACCATCAACATCCAGACCATGTTACGCAACACCCTTGCCCCCAATTCTCTATATGCTGATTCTGAATAACTGCTCGTGCCGGCCATGCTCTTTACGGCTGACTTGGAATTAACCGCCACCCCGATGAAAACCACGTTCGAAGCGACGAACAAACTCGCTCGCCTGATCGGCGGAGGCATTTGCCAGGTCGATACTCACCGCCAATACGGGCAGGCGCAAAGATCCCATTGCACGTTCAGGCAATGTCTCAATTCGGATGCTCGCGACCCTGTCTCCGGTCTCGGTTGAGACCTGCCATAGATCAGGCCCACCACCGACCGACCAATCCCGCATGGCAGCCGGCAGCACCCGGAAAAATTCGTCCCTGCTGTAGCCCATCTCGAGAAAAATGATCGCCTCTCCGTTGCCGTTCAACCGCCGGCAACCGGTGGCCAGACAGCTACCACATCACCGTGTTCAAGCAACGCCTGGTCGCGTTCTTCCTGATGCAGAAAGATACCATTGCGCAGCACCAGATGTGCCTGTTCAAAAGGCACCTGGTAGCGTTCGAGCAGTGCATGGGCTGTCGTGCCCGGACCAACCTCGACGGTCAGCCGGTGCCGCAGCGCCTCGGGCGGCAGATGTTTCATCAGGGAGGCATAGAGTTCCAAATGCACGCGCATTCAGATGACCTGAGTGGTCGCCAGGTAGGCCTCCATCAGACGCGTGGGGTCGCGTTGCAGGCGCTGTTTCCATTCCCCGAGATGCGTCCGGCGCTGGATCAGGCCACGCAAAATACCGACATGCTGCGACAGGCCGACCGCATTGGCACCGATCACGCGATCGTCCTCGAACTGCAATGACAGGTAGCGGAAATCGTCCGGCGCATACAGCTCAGCGTGATCGCCGCCCTCGACGCCCTGCCAGGTCCCGAAGGAGCACGACAGCAGGCCGAGCGTATCGAGCACGTTCATGTTCATCGAACCCTCGTACTCGGCGCTGCGCCCGCTCATATTAGTCGCCGCAAGGTGTCCATGATCAGCCGCAGTAGGCTGGATCGCGTGCACGCTGTATTGACCGGTACAGAAATCCAGTCCCTGGGCGACGTCACCGGCGGCGTAGATATCATCGACATTGGTGCGGAAGTGACGGTCGATGAGCACGCCCTGATCCACCTCTACCCCGCTGCCGCCCAGGAAATCGATATTCGGCCGCACCCCGGTCGCGGTGATGACCAGATCGGCACCGATATGGGTTCCGTCCTGCAGTAGGACACCATTGGGTTCGACTGCACTGACCCCTACCCCCGTGTAGACCGTCACGCCCTTGGATTCACACCAGCGTTTCAGCAATTCAGCGGCATTCGGACCCATCATTCTCGGCACCATGCGCTCGCCCTGCTCGATAACGGCGAGCTGAACCCCCCGCATTCCCAGCGCCTCGAGAATGATACTGCCGATAAAGCCGGCACCAATCAACGCGACCCGGCTGCCGGCGGGGACCCGTGCCTGGATCGCCCGCGCATCGGCCAGGGTCCAGCAGCTCGACACATTGTCACCTTCTATGCCTGACAGTGGCGGACGCGCCGGACTCGAGCCGGTGGCGACCAGCAGCTTGTCGTAACTACGCGCGTCGCCGTTTTCGAGAATCACCTGGTGCGCAGCAGGGTCCACGCGCTGGACCCGTGCCTGGGCAACCTCGATATTCATCGCGGAGAAGTGATCGGCCCCTTCGCGCAGATGGGTGCCCTGTTCCTCGATGTTGCCCATAAGCAGGTAGGGGATCGCCATGCGCGAATAAGGCGGTTCGGGCTCGTCGCCCAGGATACGGATATCGGCTTCTTCATCCAACTTGCGCAGCGTCTCAGCTGCATTCACGCCCGCCGGGCCCGCCCCGATGATCAGATACTGCATGGGTAGCGTCTCCGCAGAAAAAAGTGAGAACCCGCCACGCCCGGCAAAGACGCAGCGGGGGTTGCCGCAAAGATCAAAGCGCGAGGCGGTTGCGCGTCTCGTCCTTGATCTGGCCTTCAGCGGTCCAGCCGCGCAGTTCGTAATACTCCGGCAACATCTTGTCGAGGTCGTTGACCCTTCCCTTTGCCGGCCCGACATTGGCCGCATCTTTCAACAGCCGTTTGGGCAGGGTGTCCTGATCCGCGGTCATACCGGCCCGCATGTTGAAGTCTCGTTCCAGATTCCAGATGCGCTCACCGACCTCGAGCATACGGTCCACGCTCCAGTCACCGTCACAGGCCGCATCCACCTGCGGCGCGATGTTCTCCATGCTCCATGCGAAGGTGGTGAATACACACAGCCCGGCCGAATCGACTGCCGCGGTGGCATCCTGGAAGGCCTTGACCAGTTCCGCCTTGCCCTCGGTTACCAGCGGATCAGTCTTGACCGGAATTCCCAGGACCTCGGAGGCGACCGTATAGCCGCGCAGGTGACAGGCACCGCGGTTGGAGGTCGCATAGGCCAGCCCCATCCCCTGGATACCACGCGGATCGTAGGCCGGGAACTCCTGGCCCTTCACCGTCATGGACAGATCCGGCATGCCGTACTTCTCGCACAGGCGCTTGGAGCCCAGGCCCAGATCCTTGCCGAAGCCTTCGCCCTTTGCCGTCATTTCGGCCATTTTCACCAGGGCCTCCGAACCGTCGAACTTCAAATCGATGCCGCCGGTGTCCTTGGTCGTGATGGCTCCAGCCTCGAACAGCTCCATGGCCGCCGCCACGGTCGCGCCGAACGATATCGGGTCCATGCCGTCCTCGTTGCACAGGAAATTCACATAGGTGAGGGCATCAAGATCATCCACCCCGGTGTCTGATCCAAGTGCCCAGGCCGCCTCGTATTCCAGACCGCCAGAGTTGCCCCAGTACTCGGGCTTGTTTTGCACACTGAAATGGCCGCGATCGACCGTCGAAATGCGCCCGCAGGCAATGGTGCAGCCGAAACAACCGGCATTGGTGGTGAGGTTGGGTTTGCCATCGCTGGCACGTGGCTCATGCATCGCCTCGCCGGAGATCTTTTCCGCGCCCGCGAACTGAACTTCGCGCATGTTGCGCGTGGGCATCGCCCCCATGCCATTGATTACGTTCATCAAAACCTGGGTGCCGTAGGTCGGCAGCCCCTGGCCGGTGACCGCATTCTCCGCCAGTACCTGCTTGCCGGCATTCACCGCGTCCATGAATCCCTTTGGGTCGGCGATGTTGCCCACACCGAGGGTGCCGCGAATAGCGACCGCCTTCAGATTCTTCGAGGCCATTACGGTGCCGACGCCGGAGCGGCCGGCAGCACGGTGGAGATCGTTGACGACGGCGGCATACAGGCAGCCAGCCTCGGCCGACCGGCCGATACAGGCGATACGCAACTGGGGATCCTGATGCGCCTTGTGCAGCATCTCATCCGCTTCCCATACCGTCTTTCCCCAAAGGTCGGCCGCGGAACGCAACTCGGCCCTGCCGTTTTCGACGTACAGGTACACCGGCTCTGGCGATCTGCCCTCGAAGATCACCATGTCCCAACCCGCGTTCTTCATTTCAGCCCCGATGAATCCTCCCGAGTTCGAGCAGGCCACCAGGCCGGTCAGCGGACTCTTGGTGATCACCGAGTAACGCCCACCGGTCGAGGCCATGGTGCCGGTCAGCGGGCCGGTGGCCATGATCAGCTTGTTGTGCGGGCCAAGTGCGTCACATTTCGGATTGATTTCTTCCGCCAGATACTTGGTTGCCAACCCGCGCTGGCCAAGGTACTCGTTTGCCCACGCCATGTTGAGCGCTTCGGCGATACAGGTGCCGGTGGTGAGGTCGACACGCAAAATCTTTCTGGTCCAGGCCATATTTTTCTCCCGATCCTCAAGCCGTGCCGGCCAGGCTTTGCCCGGCGTATTCGCGCATCTTGTCCAACCCTGTCCAGTCGGCATCGATATAGGTGATGGCCGCCGTCGGACAGGCCTTGGCGCAGGCCGGGTCGCCGCCGCACAGGTCGCACTTGATCACCTTGCCGCTGGCCGAATTGTAATTGACCGTGCCGAAAGGACAGGCAATGGTGCAAACCTTGCAGCCCACGCAGCGCGATTCCACGATCACCTTGGCGCCGGTGTCGGCATCGACCCGGATAGCATCAACCGGGCACGCCTTCTGACACCAGGCGTCCGCACACTGAGTGCAGGTGTAGGGGGCAAATCTCCCCTCATGATGGAAGGTGAAAACCTTTATACGCGACTTGGCGGGATTGAAGATCCCCTCGTTCTCGTACGAACAGGCCATCTCGCACTGCAGACAACCGGTACACTTTACGGGGTCTATATGCAGGGATCGCTGCATGAAATTCTCCTTTGTGGATTGCTCGGCGCCTTTGTGGATTTTTTGTTGCGCCTGAGTCTCTATTTGTAGCAGTCCTGGGGATGAGTTCAATGCACACCGACTTTTGCGCGTTCAAGCGAACGAACTGGCCAACGCAGTTGCGTCAACAAATCGACTTATTGCAGAATCTGGCCAAACAGTGGTGGCGAAGCGCCGGCGCGCCCTCTCTGCAGCCCCTGCAGCGGGATGTGTTTCGGATATGACAAAAAGTGTAACCTGTTCGTCGAGTAAGCAACTTCAAGAGATCGGCCCAGGACAGAGGCTAAACCGCGATCGCCCACGAATTACCCATGACGCCTGAAAGCAACGGAAAGTACCTCCTGCTGATCAGTATTCACGGCCTGATCCGAGGCCGAGAACTGGAACTCGGCCGCGACGCCGATACGGGCGGGCAGACGAAGTATGTGGTCGACCTGGCGAGGGCATTGGCCGAACATCCCGATGTGCAACAGGTCGACCTCGTGACACGCCAGGTGGCCGATCCGGCGGTAAGTGATGAGTATTCCGCAGCTGTCGAGGCCCTGTCCGACGGGGCCCGTATCATCCGCATCGATGCCGGCCCCGGCGAATACCTGCCCAAGGAGGAGCTTTGGGATCACCTCGACAGCTTCATGGACAATCTGGCCAACTGGCTGAACGAGCAACCGCGCAGACCCGACCTGGTGCACAGCCATTACGCCGATGCCGGCTACGTGGGCGTGCGATTGGCCAATCTGATGGGTATACCGCTCATCCACACCGGTCATTCACTCGGCCGCGACAAACGCAAGCGCCTGCTGGCGCGCGGGCTCTCGCGAGAGGCCATCGAGCGAACCTACAACATTGCCCGACGTATCGATGCCGAGGAGGAAACCCTGGCCAACGCCGATCTGGTCATCACCAGCACATTCAACGAGATAGAGGAACAATATGGCCTCTACAACTATTACCACCCCGAACGTATGGCGGTCATACCGCCGGGCACGGACCTGGAACAGTTTCATCCGCCGACAGAGAACGAAGACATACCCTTCGCCAAGCAGCTTGAACGCTTTCTCACCGACCCAGACAAACCGCTGATCCTGGCCCTGTCGCGACCTGACGAGCGTAAGAATATCCTTACGCTGATCGAAGCCTTCGGAGAATCCAAGGCACTGCAGGAGGCCGCAAATCTGCTGATCATAGCCGGCAACCGCGACGACATCCGTGATCTCGAGCGTGGCGCCCAGTCGGTACTGACCAACATCTTGTTGCTGATCGACAGCTACGATCTTTACGGCGGTGTGGCGATCCCCAAGAGCCATCGAGCGAATGATGTGGAACAGATCTATCGCCTGGCCTCAGCGAGCGGCGGCGTGTTTATCAATCCGGCACTCACCGAACCCTTCGGCCTCACCTTGTTGGAGGCCGCTGCCAGCGGCCTGCCCCTGGTAGCAACCGAAAATGGCGGCCCGGTAGATATCATCGCCAACTGCAACAACGGGGTACTGGTCGACCCCTTGGACAAGGACGCCATTACCGACGGTTTGCTTGGCCTGCTGCGTGACCGCGATGTCTGGGAGCAGGCCTCACGCAATGGAATCGACGGCGTGCGTCAACATTACTCATGGCAGGCACATGCCGATGACTACATGGAAAAAATACGCACCCTGCCTCACAAGGCCCAGCCGATCCCGACCGGCCAACCCATGCCAAGGACTTCACGTTACCGTGACCGCGGCATCTTCACCGACCTCGACCAGAATCTGGTCGGCAACCCTTCCGCCCTGCAACGATTTTCCGATGTGATGCGCGAAAATCGCAAATGCGTCAGCTTCGGGGTCGTCACCGGGCGGCGTATCGACAGCGCGCTGGCGCTGATCAAGAAGCAAGGGATCCCAACACCCGATGTATTGATTACCAGCCTCGGCACTCGCATCCACTATCGCCAGGATCTGACCCAGGACGACTACTGGGCGAACCATATCGATCACCATTGGAACAGGCAACAGATCCGGAGCACGCTCGCCGAACTGCCGGGGCTCAAACTGCAGCCAAAAAGCGAACAATCTGCATTCAAGCTTTCCTATTTCATTGACCCGCGAAAGGCGCCCTCGCCGGATGAGATCGTGGCCCTGATACGGCAACGCGAACTGACCGCAAACGTTATGTCCTCGTTCGGCCAGTTCCTCGATGTCGTGCCGGCACGCGCATCCAAGGGACAGGCCCTGCGCTACGTCTCCCAGAGACTGGATATACCGCTGGAGCACATCCTGGCGGCAGGCGGATCCGGGGCCGATGAAGACATGATGCGGGGCAATACGCTGGCGGTGGTTGTCGCCAACCGGCACAACGAGGAACTGTCACAACTGGTCGACCAGGAGCGGATCTATTTCGCCGGCCAGCCGCATGCGGCCGGTATTCTGGAAGCTATCGAACATTACGATTTTTTCAATGCCTGCCAGGTGCCGCAGGACCGATGACCGAACGACTCCTTATCTGCACCGACCTCGACCGGACCCTGATACCCAATGGGCCTCAGTCTGAATCCCCTGCGGCACGGGAACGTTTCACGGCGTTGGTCGGGCATCCAGAGGTCACTCTGGCCTATGTCAGCGGAAGACACCGCGCACTGGTTGAGCGGGCCATTGTGAACTACCGGCTACCACTGCCCGACTTTGTGATTGGAGACGTCGGGACCACCATCTACCGGGTGGGCCCGGAGCAACTCTGGCAGAAACAAACGGCCTGGGAGGATGAGATTGCCAAGGATTGGGGCGACAAGAGTCACGCCGACCTCAAGGCACTTTCTATGGACATCCCGTCGCTTCGGCCACAGGAAAGGACCAAGCAGAATGACTACAAACTGAGTTACTACGTGCCAATGCACAGTGATCGCAATGCGCTGTCGGCAATGATCGATGCGAGGTTGAAGGCCAGCGGCATCACCGCACGCCTGATATGGAGCGTGGACGAACCTGCTGGCATCGGACTGCTGGACATACTCCCGCAACGAGCGTCCAAATACCACGCTGTGGAGGCCCTCATGCATTGGCATGACTTCGGCTATCCCAATACCATATTCTGCGGCGACAGTGGCAACGACATCGAGG
>Ga0265306_10000066_pt1 | contig 36734 bp, 30 predicted proteins | sample Helome_3_FD_192493 | JGI IMG/M metagenome (GOLD analysis project Ga0265306, IMG submission 192493) | Marine sediment microbial communities from subtidal zone of North Sea - Hel_20160420 (Illumina Assembly) | ecosystem: Environmental > Aquatic > Marine > Subtidal zone > Sediment ... | reverse complement strand
TAATGGTGGCGCCCCAACCGGCGCAAGGCTCACGGCGTACGGCACACGGTTTTAGATGCCAGAAGCAAGAGGCGAGAAGCGAGAGGCCAGTGGCTAAACCTCTGAACCCATGAACCTTTGAACCCTGAACCTGGCGGCCTGCGGCCGCCTAACCCATAGTTTGCTTCAGCAGCTTGCGCAGCTGCGCCAGGGACCGGGTGTTGAGCACATCGTTTTTTTCCAACCAGCCGCGCCGGGCCTGACCGACGCCAAAGACCAGGTCGTTATAAGCGTCAATGCTGTGGGCATCGGAGTTGATCGATATCAAAACGCCTTCTGCTTTGGCCATCTGGCAGTAAATATCAGTTAGGTCCAGGCGCTTTGGATTGGAATTAAGTTCCAAAAAACAGCCGCGCTCCCTGGCTTTATGAATGATGCGGGTTAGATCGACCTGATAGGGATCACGCTCGTCAATCAGACGGCCGGTAGGATGGGCCAGCATGCTAAAATAGGGCTGATCCATTGCGCGCAGAATGCGTTCGGTCTGTTTTTCAAGCGGCAAATTGAAATGGCTGTGAACCGTTCCCACGACCAGGTCCAGCCGGGCCAGTTCAGAATCCGATAGATCCAGCGTGCCGTCTTTTAAGATCTCAACTTCAAGGCCCTTTAGAATCTGGATGCCCTTTAAGTTATCATTGAGACGCTCGATCTCATCGATTTGTTGCATCAACCGCGGCGGGTCCAGTCCGCCGGCCACCTTGAGCCGATCGGAATGTTCGGTAATGGCGATATATTTCAACCCCTGCCGTTTGGCCGCCAGCGCCATTTCTTCAAGACTGTTGCGCCCATCGCTGGCAAGAGTGTGAATGTGCAAATCCCCTTTGATGTCTTTGAGCTCGATCAACTGCGGCAGCCGGCTTTCTGCGGCGGCCTTGATTTCGCCGCGATTTTCCCTGAGTTCCGGCGGTATCAGGGGCAAATCCAGGGTCTGATAAACCGATGCCTCTGTCCGGCCGGCCACCTGTTTTTCAAACCGATACACCCCGTACTCATTAATTTTTAAACCCCGCTGCTGCCCCAGACGCCGGATGGCGATATTATGGTCTTGACTGCCGGTAAAATACTGCAGGGCGGCGCCGAAGCTTGCGGGTTTAACCAGGCGGACATCCACCTGCAAACCGGAGCGCAAAATGACGCTCGCTCGTGTGGTGCCGCTCGCCAGGACCCTGTCGATCGCATCATATTCCAGGAAGCGGCGCATGACCGGACTTTTTTGACGGGCCGTGACCAGAATATCCAGGTCGCCGACGGTTTCCCGACAGCGCCGGTAGCTGCCGGCCACCGCGACCGTGTTAACACCGGGTACCTTCTTTAAATAATCAAGAAGGCTATCGACGGTGGGCTTGACCGTCACAATTTTAAAGCGTTTTTCTTTTTGCGCCCGGGTGTCAATAGCATCGAGAATGGCCTTTTCAGTCTTTTGGCCGAAACCCTCCAGGGCGCGGATGCGCCCTTTGCGGGCCGCTTTAGCCAGCTGCGGCAGGTTTTTGATTTTTAGCTCCCGGAATAAAATCCGCACCCGTTTGGGACCCAGGTTGGGAAGCTTTAGCATTTCGATCACCGTTTTGGGAATGCGCTGCTGAAGTTTGATGAGGGCTTTGGCCGTACCGGTATCCAGTATTTCATGGATTTTGGCAGCCAATTCTTTGCCGATGCCCGGCAGCCGGGTAAGATCTTCGCCGGCCGCCACCATCTCTTTCAGTTCCGTCCCCAGGCCACTGACCGAGTGGGCTGCATTGCGATAGGCCCGAATGCGAAAGGGGTTTTCCCCCTGGATCTCAAGAAAATCGGCGATCTGTTCAAAGATGTCGGCAATGTCGGTGTTGTGCACAGGCATAAACTAAATAATTTTTTTCTTTAAAGGATATAAATTATGTATTTTGAAGCCGTATTTCAACCGTCAAGTGACAGCTATTATAATTCCAGTGCAACCGAATTTGTGGGTAAAAAGGTTGCCATTCAAGAAGGCTGGGTCCTGGAAGAAGGCCCTCACAAGGGGCAACGATGCTTTTATATGCCCAACTCAACTGTTGGCTGCATCCCCGCTAGCGATCTGCAGCAGATCAAAAGTGTGCCCTACGTCCAGTGGCGACAAACATACGATATGATCGGGCTGGGCGGCTAGTGTCGTGTCCCACAAATATGTTACAAGAGTCGTGTGGTATATTTTCATCCAGTTAAGATCTTGAATTGAGAAAATTCCAAGCACCAAATGATAAATCACAAACAATATCCAAATTCGAAATATCAATGATCCAAACATGTTTTGAATTTGATTAATTGGATTTTTAGATTGTTTAAAATTTGAGTTTTGTCATTTGGGATTTAATCGACTTTATTTTTATAAAGAAGATTGATAAAATCAATCCGCTTATCAAGAAGCACGCACAGAAACCGCTCCTTCCTTACTTTTGGGTTGACACCACATGACAATTTTTCTTAGTGGTGATACCATTGATTCAAAAATTTTCCAATAAATCCAGATGAGAATCGACGCACCGAAGCATTCTCACCGCAAATGCGGTCAATCAAGGCAACGATGAATTGGCGGCTGTGTTTTTCAGTATCGGACACGGCCTAACGCATATGAGCGGCAACGACGATATCTAATGCGTCATGCTCAATCAGACAAAAGGAGCTGCACATGGATCTCATTGTCAGAAATGCCCGTCTTGCCGATGGGGACGAACTTGTCGATCTGGCTGTTCGCGCAGGCACTTTTGCCGAAATCGGACCCCGGTTGAAGCTCTCGGCCCAAACAGAAATTGATGCCGGTGGCAATCTGGTATGCCCGCCATTTATTGATCCGCATTTGCATCTGGATGCAGCCATGACAGCCGGTATCCCGCGTTACAATATCAGCGGCAGCCATCCGGAGGGCATTCAGGTATGGTGTGAGTATAAAAAGGCATATCCGCAATTTGAAGATTTTAAGGATCGGGCCCGGCGCGCCGTCGAGTGGGAGGTTGCCCAGGGCACGCTTTATATCCGCACGCACATCGATATCTGTGACCCCAGCCTGACGGCCTTAAAATATATGCTGGAGCTGCGGGAAGAAATGAGCGACATCGTCGATATCCAGATTGTGGCATTTCCTCAGGACGGCATCCTGTCCTATCCGAAGGCACCGGAACTGATGCGCGAAGCATTAATGCTGGGCGCCGATCTGGTCGGTGGAATTCCACACTGTGAATGGACCCGGGAAGACGGCGTTGAGTCCGTCGGCGTCGTCTATGCGCTGGCGGAAGAATTTGACCGCATGATCGATGTGCATTGCGATGAGACCGATGATGACCATTCCCGCTTCCTCGAGGTGCTGGCCTCGCAGGCGATCAAACGGGGATTTCAAAATCGCGTGTCAGCCGGCCACACCACCGCCATGCACTCCTATAACAACGCTTATGCATTTAAACTCCAGGGCTTGCTGGGCAAGGCCGGCGTGAACATTATCGCCAACCCCTTCGATAACACAGTGCTGCAGGCGCGCTTCGACACCTACCCCAAACGCCGCGGGATTACCCGAGTCAAGGAATTGTTGGCCGCCGGCATCAATGTGAGTCTGGGTCACGACTCGATTATGGATCCCTGGTATCCGCTGGGCAAAGGGGATATGCTGGCTGCTGCCCAGCTGGCCATTCATGTCTGCCACATGTCGGGTTTTGACGAAATGCAGCAGATGTTTGACACGATTACCGTCAATTCGGCCAAAACCTTCGGCATTAGTGATTCCTATGGCATTGTACCCGGTCGCCGGGCCGATTTGGTGATTTTAGATGCCCGCAGCGTGCTGGATGCGCTCCGCCTGTGCCCGGCCCGTTTAACGGTCGTCAAAGCCGGTCGCGTGGTCGCTGAAACACAACCGTCGCAAAGCCGGATTCATTATGGCGCAGAATCAAAGGTTGTTGATTATCGTAAAGATTAATCCCTGAATCTTGCATATGAAAGTCTCCGACTTGTTCGTTTCTGGAGGACTCGTGCAAGGTATTTGATCCATTCATCCATTTTTCATATTGAGATCTGAAAGGATTGCTTCATGCAAAAAAACACCCGATGTGTTCACAGTGGTACCGGCAAAGATCCCCTCACCAGGGGCCTCAACACACCCATATTTACCTCCTCGTCTTTTGAATATCTGGATACCGCCGAAAACGTATATCCGCGCTACTTTAACGTTCCCAATCAAAAATCGGTGGTTGAGAAGCTGTGTGCGCTGGAAAATGCTGAAGACGGCTTGCTGTTCAGCTCGGGCATGGCAGCGATCAGCACCGCCATGCTTGCTTTTCTCAGCAGCGGGGATCACGTTGTTCTTCAAAAAGACATTTACGGCGGTACACATCACTTTGTAACCGCGGAATTTGATCGCTTCGGGATCGAATTCACCTTTGTCAACAACGAGGCAGCCGATATTGAAAAGGCGGTGCAAAAGAACACCAAAATCATCTATATTGAGACGCCTTCCAACCCGCTGCTGCTGGTCACCGACATTGCGGCCACCGCTCAGATAGCACAAGACAACAATGCCCTGAGCGTGATCGACAACACATTTGCAACCCCGATCAACCAGAACCCGATGGACCTGGGAATCGACATCGTTACCCACAGCGGCACCAAGTATCTGGGCGGCCACAGTGATCTGTGCTGCGGGGCGGTTTTAACCCGTCGGGGTCTGGCCGGCAAAATTGGGGCAACCGCGGCCAACCTGGGTGGCAGCCTGAATGCCATGACCTGTTATTTGCTCGAAAGAAGTTTGAAAACCCTGGGCCTAAGAGTGGACAAACACAACCGCAATGCCCAGATCATTGCCGAACATTTGCAAAAGGATGCGTGCATCCAAAAGGTCTATTATCCCGGCCTGGAAAATCATCCAGGACATGCAACGGCCAAAAAACAAATGCGCGGTTTCGGCGGCATGCTGGCATTCGAATTGAAAAGCCCGGCACCGGATCGTTTTTTAAAAAACCTACAAGTGATTACGCCGGCCCTCAGCCTCGGGGGAGTGGAAACCATTATTTGCTCACCGGCGACAACATCGCATCAGAAAATCACGGCGGCCGAACGGGCCGAGCTGGGAATTACCGACAATACGCTGCGCCTGTCGGTCGGCATCGAGGATCCGGAAGACCTCATCGCGGATATAGACAGGGCTTTATCAAATTAATTCATAAGCCATCTTAGAAATAAATTATAAAAGCCGACTCGGTCATGTCATTTCCTGATAGGAGAAACAAACAATGAAAGTTATACGCGATGATTTGACTCTGGCAGAAAGCGATCAGACGATTGTCATCGAAGGCAACCATTATTTTCCGCCGGAATCCATCAAAAAGGAATATTTCCAAAAAAGCGACAAACATACCACCTGCCCCTGGAAAGGCCAGGCCAGCTACTACCACATCGTCATCGGTGATGGCGTCGAACCCGATGCGGCCTGGTATTATCCGGAGCCCAACGCGAAGGCCAAACAGATAAAAAATTATGTGGCCTTTTATAAGGGCGTAAAAGAAAGTTGATAATGAAACCAACACTGAAATCCATAATTTTGCTGCTCATTCTGCTGTTTAGCGCTTCAAATGCATCGGGCGGCATTAAAAATCCGGATACCTTCATTTTAGCCACCTACGGCACCCTGCGCACGCTGGACCCGGCGGCATGTTATGACACAACCGGAAGCCAGCGGATATTGAATATTTACGAAACCCTCATCTTTTTTGATGCATCTAAAACCGATGCATTTATTCCCGTTTTGACCACCCGGGTTCCGACGTTGCAAAACAGCGGCATCTCGGCGGACGGAACCACTTATTCGTTCACCATCCGCAAGGGCGTCAAATTTCACAACGGCGCTCAACTAACCCCCCGGGATGTGGCCTACTCGTTTAAGCGCAACTTGATTGCGGACCCGGACGGCGGACCTATGTGGATGCTACTGGAGGCCTTAACCGGCAAAAGCTCAACTCGCGATGAAAACGGGAAGATCAGACCGGGTATTTTTCAAATGATCGACCGTGCCATCAGCGTAAAGGGCGACAGCGTGATTATCCGTCTGCCCCGGCCCTATCCGCCGCTGATGGGGATTCTGGCCAATTCCTCCGCAGTTATCCTGGCCCGGGAATGGGCCATCGCCAATGGATGCTGGGATGGCCGTATCGAACATGCGGCAAAGTATAATAATCCGGCGCCGGGACATGAGCCGTTGTTGAAAATTGCCAACGGAACCGGTGCGTTTCGTTTGAAATCCTGGGAGCCTTCCAAGCAATTTGTCTTCGAGCGCTTTGACGGATACTGGGGCGCCAAGCCCATGCTCAAGAGAGCCATCATCAAGTACGTCAAAGAATGGAGCACCCGAAAGCTCATGTTGCAAAACGGCGATGCGGATCGGGTGACAGTGGACATCCCCTATGTGCCTGAAGTTAAAGCCATGCCGGGATTAAAAATTTTCAACGTCCCGCAGCTATCGGTTTCCTTCGCGCTCTTTTGCCAGAAAATCGACCCGACCGGCAATCCAAATATCGGCAGTGGCCGCCTCGACGGCAACGGCATCCCACCGGATTTCTTCTCCGACATCAATGTCCGCAAGGCCTTTTTGTATGCCATGGATCGCGAAACGTATCGTCAGGATGTTTTTAACGACCTGGTGATCATGCCCACCAGCCCGAACATTGAAGGATTACCGTATCACAAAACTGTGCCGCATTATGCCTTTGATCTGAATAAAGCCCGGGCTCACCTGCAAAAAGCATGGGACGGCCGGGTTTGGGACAAAGGGTTCAAAATGGTGATCACCTATAACTCCGGCAATGCCATGCGCGAGGCAGCTGCGATGATGCTGGCTGAAAACATCATGTCGCTGAATCCCAAATTCAGCATTGAGATCCGTAATGTCGAATGGAAGGATTATCTGGTTCAGTACCGCAGTTATCGGTATCCGATTTTTATTACCGGCTGGGCAGCGGATTATGCGGACCCCCACAACTTTCTTTACACCTTTATGCACTCGCAGGGTGTTTACGCCAGATTCATGGCATATAAAAATGATACGGTCGACCGGCTGTGCGAGACCGGCATTGCCACCCTTGAAGCGGCAAAACGCGAAGAAATTTACGCCCGACTTCAACACCTGTGGTATGAAGAAGCCGTCGGCATCCCGCTGTACCAGCAGATCAATATCCGCGCTTATCGGAATTGGGTAGACGGCTATGTGCCCAATGCCATGCTCACCGATGCCTGGGAAGATCTCAAACAAATCAAAAAAAATAAATGAATCGCCGTATCAAAAACAGATGGGTGCGAACGCCGCAGGCGGGCTTGCCCACCTCTGGAGGGATAGCATCATTTTTATGGCAACAAACAAAAGATCCCGCCTTAAGGCGGGATCTTTGTTTAGATTCTATTTCTAATTGTTTCCCGAAAGATGACGGGCAGAACCTGCCCATTAGCTCGGCCGTCAGCCGATCACCTTGAAATTTAGCACCAGATTTTTATGGCTAATCTCCTGCCCGGCCCTGGCAAATATCCCTGACTGATAACCACTGGCTTCCCAGGCGCTGACCCAGTAATCAACAATTTCATTAACCGCGATATTATAGAGCTGATCGGTAATTTCGCGCTTCATTTTTTGACGGCAGGGAATCCGATAATCCTTAACCAGGTTGGTAATATGGGATTTGACACCAACCGGATCAACTTGTTGATAGCCATCATATTTTACCTGTTCCGGTATCAGATGAGCAGGCGTTTTGTAATTATCCGGCGAAATCGTTTCGGCCAGAAAGCAGGCCAGAACACCGAAGGCGTGAGCTGTATTGAACTCATCATATCGGCCTTCTTTTAAATCTTTGATCAAATGCTGATAAACCAATTCCGTATCGTAAGGGTCAATTGAATAAGGGTTGCGCCGGTGCCTTTCTTTAAAGTGCATCCCGGCTGAGACCGTTGCCAGATTATTGCGCAGATATTCTTTGAGCTCGGCAGGGCAAAATTCGATGGCATCATAGACCAGCTGATCACGGGTCAATGATTTAAATGCAAACGAATTGCCCGGATAGGATATAAGGACGGCCAGCGCTAAAAAAATAAGTATTTTAAATAATTTCGTATACATAGCTATGCTCTCCTTCGACAAAAGGGTTGGTGGCGTTCCGAATGTAAAGTGCTGATTATGTTATTTTATCTTATCGGCAGAAATCATGAAAACTTTAAAGAAAGCCTAAATTTTATTTAATGCTACCCATCGGCTGGCACTTGTGTTACAGAGTGGCAACAAAATCAGCTGATTATTTTGATCGCTGGCGGCTGAATTTCAAAGATCTTTTCATGCGAGCACCATTCGTCACGTTAAATTTATCATCGCAACCGCTTCAGATAGGAAGATCCTACGTGCTACAACCACAGACCCTTGCCGAGGCTACACGTCGTATCGCATTTGCGGTATTTATTTCCGCCTGGGCTCTTTTTTCGGTAAATGCCTGCACCGTCAAAGCGCGTGCGATTGAACCGGGCACCATCCCCAAGATAGACGCCTTGGCCCCCGGCGAATCTGCATTCGGACAGCAATTGTATGAGGATTTGTGTGACGATTACCAACTGGAATCCAACCCGAAGCGCCTTGATGGGCTGGTCACCATTTTTGATCATCTGATACAGGCCGCCGAGGCTGATCACCTTCCCTGGCATCTTTATCTTTTTGACGACCCTGAAACCGTCGATGTCCGTGCCGTTCACGGAAACTATATTTTTGTATGGTCCGGCTTTTTGGATGCCGCCGAAAACGATGACGAAATCGCCGCCCTGATGTCCTGTGAAATTGCCCATGTGCTGGCTCGGCATACCTATCCGGTACAATTTACCCCCTGGACAGATATATTCTTTGATGTGGCCGAAATGACCACCAGTCTGGCGCTCATGCAGGCCACTCAGGGTGCTGTCAATATTAGTGGTCGGGGCTGGATGAAATGGGCCTATGTTGAACTGGCAGACCTGGATGCACTTGACCGTGAATACAGTGCCGAGGAGGAACGAGAGGCAGCAATGATCGCGATACTCATTATGGAGCGCGCTAAGTACTCCCCTGAGGCGATGCTCACATTCTGGCAGCGCGTACAGCAGGATGAAGCCCTGCGCAAAAGGGCAAAGCCGCTCAAGCGCGATCTTTCCCCGCTGGAGCGCACCCAAATTATAGAAGAGCTGTTGCCGGGTGCACCGCCACAGACCGAACCGCACATCCCAGAAAATATACAAACAAGTCGCCTCAACTTCAATTCCAAAAAACACAACATTCAATGAAGCTATACCGAGGCCGGTAATATTTACCGATATTTCTCTACCTGATAATTAACAGTTTATGCGAACGTCGAATCAATCATCAAATATTTATATCAGATAATCCCTAGTTCACCCCAAAAATGCCCATAACCTCCGCTAAAATATGGGGCTTGTTGTGCTCTTCACAGTTCGATGCCACCGTTTCAGACTCATGATCGAATTTCACCTGGCAGTCATATTTTTTGGCGATGCTGTTAATTATCTTGGAAATGATTTCAATATTGTAATTGATCTTTACGATTCTAAATGCTTCCATTTTTTCCACCATGCAGATTTGCGTGTTTGCGGTTTATGTTATCACCGTCCGGTAGCCTCGATAGCGGCCGGAACAGTCATGATGAATTTATACCGTTTTCCATAGTAATGTTCCGAAATACAGAAGTACGGCATAAGGGGTTGTAGAAAAAAACGTTTGAATACCGCAACGTTTTTTGACATCCCCTATAAGTACATCTTAAACCAATTTCTGTGCCATATCGGGATCGATTCAAATTCTGATGATGGAACTTGTGCGTTAGAATTTTAAGGGCTTGTAATTATTCAGATAATAAAACGGAAAGGTGGAGCGCGGCGCTGTAAATATAATTTGAAGCCCATATACAGCTTGTCATCTCAGGGTGAAATCCCACATAAAAAAGAGCCGGATCGGCAAATGCCCCAGAGCTTTTTGCGGAATACCGATGTTGAGATTATTGATGGTGGTGAGAAAACGGAAGGGACTCGGAGTGGAAAGTGTATAAAATTATCTGATTCGATCAAGACGACATTGTCCAAACAGACAACTTGCGGGAGCTGTTGATGCGGGTGATAAAGCCACCAGCATCAACATGTTATAGCCGGATTAGCCGCTTAACTGTCTTTCTTTTTCGTGCGAGTCTTTATCTTTTCTTTTTCTGTCTCCAGCTCTGCTTCCCGTTTTTCTTTTTCTGTCTCTAATTCAGACTCATATTTTTCTTTTTGTTTTTTGGATTCGTTTTCAGCTTTTGCTTTTTTGCTTTCATTTTCAGCGGCTTCATTTTGATGGCCTTTGTTCATTCTGGCCTTTTGTTTTTTGCCGAGTTTCTCTTCGGTTAACCCGGGAGGCGTATTTTCGCCTTTCCAGCCGGTCTTCTCCCCCTGTTCCCAGCCGGGCGGGGTACTTTTGCTTTTACCTTTACCTTTGCCGCCGGCCAACGCCATTGTACTGAGCAGAAAAATAGATGATAGAAGTATAATAGAAAGTTTTAATATTTGCGTTTTCATCGTTAACCTCCATAATTGAATTTATAAGTTTATATGGCCAAAACCCGTTTGAGGTTGTCCGTAGATCGATTATAATTTGGTTTGGAAAAATAAGCCTTAAAAAAACGTTTTCAACTTAAAATTAACGAATCATGTTTTTAAATGACGTGACTTGCCGATTCAAAATACGATCATACTTTAAATCAATAACCCATCCAATTTTTGTCTGATCAAACGAGAATCAGTTTATCGGCGATTCATTTTAGAGCCAGAAAGGAGATTCGCCATGCGGTATAAGCTTCTGGGTAAAAGCGGTTTAAGAGTTTCCGAGCTTTGTTTAGGAACCATGACCTTTGGAGACGATTGGGGCTGGGGGTCTACAAAAGAAGAAAGCCAGGCGGTGTATGATGCGTTTGTGGAATCAGGCGGAAATTTCATCGACACTGCAGATCTATATACAAACGGTACCAGCGAAAGCTTTCTGGGTGAATTTATCGCTTCAGACCGCGAGCGAATCGTGCTCGCCACTAAATACACCAACACGGCACCCGGCACCGACCCCAATGCCGGGGGCAATCAGCGCAAAAATATGATGCAGTCAATAGAAGCCAGCCTGAAACGCCTCAAAACCGATTACATCGACCTTTACTGGTTGCACGTCTGGGATTTTATGACACCGGTAGAAGAGGTCATGCGGGCCTTTGACGATCTGGTGCGCCAGGGAAAGGTTTTGTACATCGGCATATCGGATGCACCGGCCTGGATTGTTTCACGGGCCAATACCCTGGCTGAATTACGCGGCTGGACCCAGTTTGTCGGCCTTCAGGTAGAATACAGTCTTATTGAGCGTACATCAGAGCGAGAACTGCTGCCGATGGCCCGTGAACTGGATCTGGGTGTGACGGCCTGGTCGCCGTTGGCCGGCGGCCTTCTGACCGGTAAATATGCTCAGAGCAGTAAAGCCGGCAACGAAGAAAAACGGCTTGAACATCCCATGATGGCACCCCTGGTCGACATAAATGAGCACAAACGTTCCATTGCCGCAGCAGTGGTGGAAATTGCCGAAGCCATCGGAAAAACGCCGGCCCAGGTGGCCCTGAACTGGCTGCGTCAGCAACCCGCAGTGATGATCCCGATTATCGGTGCCCGCCGATTGTCACAGCTAAAAGACAACTTGGCCTGCGTGGATTTTACCCTGGATGAAGACCATCTGCGACGGCTGGATGAGGTCAGCCAGATTGAACTGGGCTTCCCCCATGATTTCTTCACAAACGAGATGGTGCAAAATTTTGCCTTCGGCGGCATGCGGGATTCAATTGATAACCATCGTAAAAACTAGGCGGTCTGTTTTGCTTTTCGCCTCAAGGCCACTACACAGCCCTCGAGCATCTGCAGTTTATTCTCCAGACAGGACGCCGCATACTGCTGCGCCACATCGTAGGGCATAAACAGCCACACCGGGGTCGTGCCTGAAGCCTCGACGATGGTATCAATATTAGGCGAACCTTCACCGTAGATCCGGATCAGAGACGCCTTTGTCTGATCATTCCAGGCCGCATGGTCTTTTGATTGAATCGGTCTATTTGTCAACAGCTGTTTTGCTGCTTTGATCTGTCTCAACAGCAGTTCAATGCCGGATTCCATATCAACCGGTTCGAATGACATTTTTGGATCTTGAGACATGGACCCATTCTCCTAATAATTGAAGCACGGTAAAAGATTTATACCGTTTTCCATAATAATGTTCTGGAATACGGAAGCGCGGCATAAGGGGTTGTAGAAAAAACGTTTGAATAACAGAACGTTTTTTTGACAGCCCCTATAAGGTGCAGGGTACAGGGCCATTTTAAAAATATCAGTGCGCTCTGACATGATAAGCATTTGGAAACGGTTTTCCAGGTAGGAATATTAATATGGAAAGCGGTATAAAAAACAACCTAATTAGAGCTTGAGACCAGCCCGTCTTTGATCACCCCATTTTGCGAGCGTCGCCAACCGTACACCGATCGCAAAAAATATTTGCATTCCTCACAAAAATTAAGACCGCGGCCGTCGACAATGGCCCGCACATAGCCCCGATAGCCAAATTTATTAAACTCGCCTCTACTCATGGGGCACAATGATCCATCAATTGCCAGCTTAAAGGAGGCGTGATCGGTCAAACCGAAATTATGACCGACTTCGTGCAGGGCCACCTTGGTCGTTCGATCGATAAAGAGGTCAATTTCGGCTTCGGAAACCATATTGGAGGGCGTCAATTTTTTGGTAGAAACCACCGCCACATCATTAGTGGGGTTTTTCCCGCCGAGAATTGAGTTATAAAATTCATCTCCATCATCTATTTTTAGATCAGCATCGGTAATCCCCAGCGTATTTCCGATATATTCCTCTCCCAGGATCAGGGTTAGCAGTTGGGCATCGATGCTGTCAATCATGGGCGAATCATGATGTGCCAAATCGATCTCACCAATGATACCGTGAAAAGACCCCAGTATGCCGTTGCCGATCTCTTTGAGGCTGCTGTAAGTGATGTCGCTTCCAACACGAACCAGATTTAATTTCGATTTATTTTTAAGCATTTTTATTTCTTTGTTTTCCTCTTATCCGCTGCGGGCAAATATATAAAAAATGTGGTCCCGCGGCCCTTTTTAGATTGCGCGTTAATATAGCCATCGTGACTCTTTACGATTCCATACACCGATGCCAGTCCAAGGCCGGTCCCTTTGCCGCTTTTTTTAGTTGTAAAAAAAGGATCAAAAATACGATGCTGTATTTTTTTGTCCATTCCCAGGCCTTCGTCCGAAACCGTGACCATGACGTATTTCCCCGGCCTGGGTTCATAAAGATTGCTCTTAATATCCCGGTGCGTCACGTTTTTGGTTTTTAAATAAATATCCCCCCCATCCGGCATTGCATCTGCCGCGTTGATATAGAGATTTAAAAGCATTTGTTCCATCTGGCCCTGGTCCGCTTCGATGGCATGCGGCCTCTGGGTGAGATCGCGATGGATGCTAATTTCCTTTTTCATTTTTTGAAACGTCTGGGAGGTATTTTCAATAATTTCGTTAATGGCAATTGATCTGGACCGATATCTGCCTTTGCGCGCGTAACCCATCAGTTGTTTGGTGAGCTCAGCACCCTCTTGAATTGCGTTTTCGACTTTTTTCAAGGTGGTGTAGTGCGGATGTTTCGAATCGATATCCAGCAGTTGCAATGATGTGTGCCCCTGAATACCCATCAGAAGATTGTTAAATGCATGGGCAATCCCACCGGCCAGGGTGCCGATCGCTTCCAGCCGGGCGGTAAATTGAAGTTGGGCGTCCAGCTTCCTTTTTTTAGTTATGTTGCGAACAAAATTTAAAGTGGCCGGCTGCCCTTCCCAGTTAACGCGCACGGCGGTGTGTTCCACCCATATTTCTTTGCCCGTTTTGCTGATTACCCTGAATGAATGGGTGCCGGGAACTTTTTGACCTTTTAGTTTTTTTAAATGCCTGGAGACCACTAAATTCCTGTCTTTAGGATGGATGAGTTCGGCAATGGCGGTTGTTGACAACTCTTCATCAGTATAGCCCAGCACCGTTCGTGCCCGTCGATTCGCAAACCGAATCACGTCGTTCTGGATAATAAAAATCGCATCCCGAGCTTTGTCAAATATGAGCTTATACTTCTGCCCCAGCTCCTGTAGATCCGTTTCAATTTGGACCCGCTGTTGCAATTCTTTTTCGAGCGTTTTGATCCTGGCAGTTAATGCTTCGGCTATTTGGTCTTTCACCATCAAATTCGTATCCATCGTCAGAATGGTACCCGTGGGCTTTTTGCGCTTCTGAACCCCGCGACTTTGAATATCCTTCACTCGTTCCACCTGAAAATTGTATTTGTTTTTATATAATATGATATCGGCTGTTTAGCAGAAAAGATTAATCATTACCTGCTTTTAAATGCAATCTCAACTTCGCATTAATTTTCATGCAAGATTCAGGTATTAGGCCGGTAATAATACAAATCAGCAAAATTTAAACAGGCAAAATGCATACCAGATAAAGATTTTGTTATTATTTATATAGATATCTATTTGTTAAAGGATATTTCATCACTTGCGACGGAGGACCCCCGGACAAAATTCGTCATTTCGTTTGTCAATAAGCGCTCAATAAAAGAGACGCTGATGATATATTTGCTATCACGAGCGTCCCGGGTATTTTATTTAGCGGTCAAGGTCGTGGCCGACATTATCAACAGCGGCTAATCCAATTCTTTAACTACGCTTATGCCTTTAGCCTTCATTTCTTCTATAGCCTTGGCTGTTGTATCCGGTGCCACGCCTTTGGACAAACCCTCAACCACCGTCACTTTATATCCGGCATCGGCGGCATCGATTGCTGTGGCTTTCACACAGTAATCGGTAGCAATCCCATAGACAATAAGCGCCTTTATACCGTTTTTTTTCAAGATCCGATCCATATCCGTTTTGTTACCGCCGTCGTCCTGAAAACCGGAATAGCTGTCATAACGCTTATCTTTTCCTTTTTGGACGATGGTGACAAACAGATTCTGATTCAACAAAATCTTTGCGTTTTCAGTTTCCTGGACACAATGCGGCGGCCAGAGAACCTGGGTACGCCCTTTGAGCTGGATGGCCTCGAATGGTTCTTTGCCGACATGATTCGGATAGAAGGATACATGCTCGACCGGATGCCAGTCCTGGGTAGCAAAAATAGGGTACCCCTTTTCTTTGAGCATTCGCGTGGCTTTTTCTACCTTTTCAACAAAGACTTGATCTGTGCCATTGGCGGCAAGGGAACCGTTTTTCCAGGTGGTAAAATCGCCCTGCATATCAACGACAATGACACCAACTTTTTCTCCCGCACTTGTGATAGCTGTAAAAGTCACAATAAAGATACCTCCTGAAAGTATTGCCAGAGTGAAAATCAAATAGGCATTTTGGGCCAACCGCCTTTGTATTAATTTAAGATTTCATTTTACAACGTAAAGACGCGCCGCTAAAAAACCCGTTTCCATAATCCGGCTTCAGAGTCACACGGCACTTCTATAATACATACCGAACCCCGCCGTGGATGAAAGATATCTAAAGCTGGGTTCTATGAACGACCGATCCGTTTCGTGCCAAAAGTTTCGGCCACCAGCTTTTCCATTTCATGCTTGCGGTGACAGGCAACCCGATGACCCGTTTCCATGGTTTCAAGCAGCGGTTCTTGCTTTAAGCAGCGATCCACAGCAAACGGACAGCGGGTATGAAATCGGCACCCCGCGGGCGGGTTGGCGGGGCTGGGCACATCTCCGCTTAATACGATGCGCTGCTGCTGATGCGCGATATCCGGGATCGGAATTGCTGACAAAAGGGCATGTGTATATGGATGCGACGGCCTTGAAAAGATCACGCCGGTGTCAGCCAGTTCCACGATTTTACCCAGATACATCACCGCCACCCGATTACTGATGTATTTGACCACCAAAAGATGATGGGTGACGAACATATAAGTTAACTGCAGGGTTCGCTGCAGTGATTTTAACAGATTGAGGATTTGAGATTGTACCGATACGTCCAGGGCCGAGGTCGGTTCGTCGAGCACGATAAACTCAGGGTCAGTGGCAATTGCCCGCGCGACCGCAATTCGCTGTCGTTGCCCCCCGGAAAATTCATGCGGATAGCGCAGCAGGTGATCGCGGGTTAACCCCACCCGCTCGAGCAAACTTAAAACCCGGGCCTCAAGATCGCGACCGCCCATCCGCTGCAGGGTTTTGATGGGCTCGGCAACAATATTTTTCACCAACATCCGGGGATCCAGTGAAGTTGTGGGGTCCTGGAAGACCATCTGCAATCTGCTGCGCAGGCCGAGCTTTTTAATACGGGACTTTTTTACACGGGCCAGGTCTGCAGTCGGTTTGGACGCAGTGTCAGCGGCGTAATAAAAAATATGCCCGTCGGTCGGCTTAAAAAAGCGAACGATGGCCTTCCCGGCAGTGGTCTTTCCGCAGCCCGACTCGCCCACCACCCCCAGACATTCCCCGCGATAGATGTCCAGGTCGATACCGTCGAGGGCCCTGACGGCACCGATTTCCCTGCGCAGCACGCCCCCCTGAATCAAATAGTGCTTTTTCAGATTTTTCAGCTCGAGAATCTTATCCATTTTAATTTTAATTTAGAGATGAAAAGTAGAATTATCCTGAATAATCCTGTAGATCCTGTCTAAAAAAATCATTTCTGTGAGGCCGCCCAGTAGCAAGCCACCAGATGATTTTGTCCGATTTCAGTCATATCGGGAAAGGCCTCCCGGCAAACCGCCATGACATGTAAACAGCGCGGATGAAACCGGCAGCCGCTCGGCGGCATAACCAGATTGGGCACATGGCCGTCAATGCTTTTTAGATCATCTTCCATGGAAAATTTGGGTACGGCATCAAGAAGGGCCCGGGTATAGGGATGCAAAGGTTTCTGAAACAAATCTTTGACATCGGCAACTTCGCACAGATTACCGGCATACATGACGCCGACCCGATCACAGGTTTCCGCCACCACGCCCAGATCATGGGTTATCAGTAAAATCGAGGAAATGCCCTCTTGTTTCAGTCTGCGCAGAAGCTCCAGAATCTGAGCCTGAATGGTTACATCCAGATTCGATGTGGCCTCATCCGCTATGAGCAGCACAGGGCTGCAGGCCAAAGCAATGGCAATAACAATACGCTGCTTCATGCCGCCCGATAGATTATGGGGATACTGATCCACAATCCGTTCGGGATTGGACAGACCCAGTTTTGCGATAATCTCAACCGCGCGCCGCTTCGCTTCATTTTTTAATCTGTTCTGCCAGTGCTTTAAGATCGGAATCCGCCCCAGCATATTGAGGGTCAGGGCATCCGGGTGCTGCACGGCGATGCGATAGACGGCCTGCTGAAATCGCTTAAGCGGATAGAACGTGCGGCAAGTCACAGATTCAAGATCATTGAGTGCCGTTGCGCACAGCTTCTTTTTTTGATGAAATAAAAAGCTTTCGGCAACCTGATCCCCGATGCTCATGGTCGGATTCAGGGCCGCATTGGGTTCTTGAAAGATCATGGAAATGCGGTCCCCGCGCAGGCTTTCCATGTAGGCCTCTGATTGCGCAAGCAGATCAATACCTGCATGCTGTTTTTTTTCATCTAAATAGACAATTACCTTGCCGTCTTCAATGCGCCCCGGCTCCGGCACAATGCGCATAATGGAGCGTGCGGTTACGCTTTTGCCGCACCCGGATTCACCCACCAACCCAAAGGTGGCGCCGTGATCAACGACCAGGCTGACTTTGTTAAGGGCCTTGACCACACCTTCATAGGTGTAAAAGTTGGTCACCAGATTGTCGATTTCTAGTAATTTAGCCATTGGATTGGCTCATTTCTTATTCACCGCAGAGACGCAGAGGGCGCAAAGGTTTTTTCTTATTTCTTTTCGCTGAGAGGGCGAAAAGAAATAAAATTAAGCCCGGTGAGTGATTGAGTTTCTTAATACCATCGAAACATTTGGGATAGCGAATAGCATCTGTTTTAAAAATAGGTTTTATTTTCAATCAAATTAAGCCTGCCGCGCAGCGGCTGAGGATTTTCATTTGTCGGCGTCTCAGCGACAAATGAAAAAAATAAGCTCTCTGGGTTCTCTGCGCCTCTGCGGTGAACACACAAAACTATCTTCTTCTCAGCTTCGGGTCGAAGGCGTCACGCAGGGCGTCGCCGATTAGATTCCACCCCAGAACAAAAAGAACGATACACCCACCGGGGATGACAATGGTATACCAGAATTTTAGCGGATCATCGGGAGGGCCAACAATATAATTTCGCGCCAGAGCCACCATTTGTCCCCAATCGGCATACCCCTTGGGCGCACCCAGGCCCACAAAGCTCATAAATGAAGCGGTGATTACCATTGATCCCATGTCCATGGATGCCATGATCACAGCCGGATAGATGGCGTTCGGCAAAATATGGCGTAAGATAATCTTTATGTCCGAGACACCCATGATTTTAGCGGCCTGAACAAAATCCTGTTCCCGCAGCGTCAGAATTTCAGAACGAATCACGCGCACGTACCAGCGCCAGCCCACCAGTGCCAGTGCAATCATGATTTTGTCGAGGCCCCGGCCGAAGGCTACCGCAATCGTCATGGCCAGCACCAGGGTGGGTATGGCCCACATGATATCGGTAATACGCATAAGCACCTCATCGACGATGCCGCCATAATAGCCGGATAGAGCCCCTAAAGCGATCCCCACTAGAGCCGCAATACTCACCACAAAAAGCCCGATCTTAAATGCGGTGCGGGTGCCCCATACCACACCATAAAAAATGTCATACTGCCCGGAGGTGGTACCAAATATTTGGGTTTGGCTGGGCGGTTTGGGCGTTGGTGAAAAACCCTTGTGCGGCATTAGATAGGGATTGTGAGCGTATTTCGGCGGCGCGATGTAAGGTGCCAAAACAGCCACCGCCAGAAAAAACAGAATCAATATAAATCCTATTGCCGCTGAAGGATTTCTAAAAATTCGATGCAGCGTAAATCTAATCTCGCGCAATCTGGGGTGCTGATGGGTCATAGAATGAAATTGTTACATTTGTTTGATGGGTTCGATTGGTTTCAAGAAAGTCTTCAGAAACATAACCGGTAAAACAAATTAAACTAATGCAACCGAATCCTTGGATCGATATACGCATACAATATATCCAAGGTTAGATTGGTAATCACAAATATGACGGCCATAAACAGGCAAATACACATCAGAACCGGTATATCGAGCTGGACAGCTGATTCCGCCAACCACCAGCCGATGCCATGCCGGTTGTAAACAACTTCTACAGCTACACTGCCTTCCATTGAATAGGCGACCGACTGACCGGCCACTGTAATGACGGGTAACAGGGCATTGCGCCGGGCGTGTTTGATATGAATCGTTTTTTTATCCGCGCCCTTGGCTATGGCCGTAATGACATATTCTTTGGAAAGTTCTTCGATCATGCCCGATCGCATCACCCGCATATTCAAGGCAACAACAACGATCACGTAGGTCAGCACCGGAAGAACCAAATGAGACAGGGCATTTAGGGTAATGTCCAAACGCCCATTCAGAATTCCATCGATCGTGTATAAACCAGTGTAAGGCCTGAATGAATCCGGATGGTCTAATATGAACATGGTCAAGTGATCACTGAGCACGCCCGGCGAAAAAATTTGAAAATACCCGTAAAAAATCATCAGCAATACCAGAGCGAAAAGAAAAGTTGGCAACGACCAGCCAACAATTGCAAGAATACGGGTGCTATGGTCGATCCATGTATCCCGGTGGATGCCGGACAATGTCCCCAGCCAGATGCCAAAAATGATAACAATCGGAGCGGCAAATAAGTTCATCTCCAGCGTAACGGGAAAATAATTCCAGAAGGCTTCGGCCACGGGCCTGCTGGCCACGAGAGACCAGCCCAGATTGCCTTTAAAAACTTCTTTCATCCATCTAACGTATTGGATGTAAAAAGGATCATCCAAACCGAACTGCTGAATAATCCTGGGGATGTCTTTGGCTTGCTGGGGAGAGGTGACGTAAGTGGCGGCTCTGCGTTCGGGACTGAAGGTCATTAAAATACCAAAAATCAGAACGGATACCCCGAACAGCACAAATATCAGCAACAAGGACCTGCGCGTAATATAGGCGAGCATAGTTTGTCGGTTGGCCGGTTGAGCTCGTTAAGCCGGTTCGCCCATCTCCGATGGACTGCAGGTAACGCGCTCACCGATAGAATGTTATTATTCTTATGAAATGGTCAAATCTTCGAACCTAGAACCCTTGAACCTATGAACCCTGAACCTTTGAACCCTGAACCTTTGAACCCAGATACGCCTTGGTATCCGGGGGCATAGCAGTAAATTGCAGGCGCGCGCGCTGGTCTGTTGCGGAACCCGGCGGGTTATCCGATGGTAAGACTTTTGCGTACAATTCTGAAAGTTTGCGGGTTTCAGGAGTTGCCAGCACGATTCTCAGGTTGGTATAAGCCAATAGCCTTTTGTCTAAAAACACTTCGGCCGAATTTTCGCCAAGGTGGGTAATGCGGCCGGTGATCGCTGTCTCGGAAACGGTTTTACCTTCCAGGAGAAAACATTCAACCGCAAGCGGTGAATTCAGGCGGATTAAAGGAATCGCCTTTTTCTCCGGCAAAAAGACCTGGTAGGGTTCTCCGATGCCGGCCACATCGTAAAGGGTCACCGGCTCATCGAGACCCTTAAATTTGACTGCCTTTGTTCCCTGGATTGCCAAGTCTGTCCCAATACGATCATGGGTTGTGGGACTGATGAGGATCTGGCCGCCGACGGTAAAGGATTCGATGCGGAAGGCCGCGTTGATGGGGGTGCCAACGGCACCATAAGAGGCGCGCTGCTCCGAGCCGATGTTGCCCACCACCACGTCGCCGGTGTTGATACCGATCCCCATTGCCAGCTCCGGCAGCTTGAGCCGGCACTGTTCTGCATTTACCGCCAGCAGCGCATTCTGCATCTCGACGGCGCAGGCCACCGCTCGTTCGGGATCGTCATCGGCGTTTAAAGGAGCGCCGAAAAAAGCTAAAATGCCGTCGCCCATAAATTCGCTCACCGTTCCCTGATAGCGTGCGATCACATCAACCATATGCTCAAAATAACGGTTCATGATTTCAATCACCTGGTGCGGCGAAAGCCTGGATGTCAATGCGGTAAAGCCCCTTAGATCCGACACCAAAAAGGTAACCTCGCGGTTCTCACCACTCATTTTCAAACCTTCCGGAGAACCCAAAAGCGACTCGACCACCTCATTGCTCAGATAGCGGCCAAAAGTGTGGCGGATAAAGTCCCGCTGGCGCAGACTTTCCATCTTTTCCTTTTCTTCCATAATGTAGCGGTAAACAACGATGGCAATCATGGCAAAACCGATCAGCAGCAGCGGCCGGACGATGTTCAAAATGACATGACCATAAAAAAAACTTAGCATCACAACGACAATGTAGGTTCCTGCCAGAAAACAGGTGCCGAGAGAAAACGCCAGAGAAGAAAAACGAATGGAAAGCAAAAAGAGCAAGGCCAGCAGCAAGGCCTCGATGAGCAGCATTTGCCGATCCGAAAGCTCTTTAAGAAAAGATTCGGTCAGAATGCTGTGAATAACATTGGCATGCACCCCGCTTAAGGGGTAATTGGTATCGGTCGGCACCGGTCCGACATCCGTCGATCCGGTGGAGACGTCGGAAATGACGACGATTTTGCCTTTTAGCTCATCAGCCCAGATTTCCAGCTCATCGCGATCATCTGAAGCGCGTAAGATATCAGCAAAATTATAATGATCCATATGCTCCCAGGGACCGATGAAATTGACAATCATATCCCCTTGATGATCGACGGGAATTACAATATCACGCGGCCCGGCGCCCGGCCGTTTCGCATCTTTCAGGATAATCGATCGGCCGGGATTGAAAATAATTTTCTCGGGCGGCACCTGAAGATAATCACAGACAACGCGCAGCGGTAAAAGCGGATAAAAAGAATCTTCAAAACGCACCAGCAGTGGAACCCGGCGCAGGACACCATCCGGGTCAAATTTGACACTCAGCGAACCCAGACCGCGGGAGGCATTGGCCAGCTCAGCGTAGGTGGTCAGTGGATTTTCGCCCACATAAAGCTTGCCACCGGCACCATCGGCACGAACATCCCATTTGGTCTGAATTACATAACTCCTGCCTTTTGAGACAATCTTTTTGCGGTTTTTTGGCGCACCGGGTTTGCGCAATTCCAGGGCCAGACCGAAGTAGGCATTGTCGGCATCTTTGACGGCCTGAATGAGCTCTTGATCGTCTTGCGCATTTATTTTAGCCGCAAAAATGAAGTCGTAAACCTGGGCCGCCACCCCCATGGATTTTAGATTGCGGATCAGCTGGGCAAAATGGAGCCGATTCAGGTAAAGGTTTTTGAGCCGCTCGATACTGGTATTATTGAAATCCACATGCACCACGGTAGCATCATATGCCGGGCGAAGTGTTTCTATTTTGGAACGGAGAATAAAAAGTTGGTCGACGGTCTGGGAATTCCAGATCCCAAAGACGTTTGGTAACAGCCAAAAACAGAGATGGGTCGCAAGAAAAGCGCCAAGAATTAATACCAGCGGTATGCGTATGGTGAGCAATTTATTTGTGGTCAATCGTGAAGGTCCTGCTAAAAAACGTATCGGCTGAAATCTCGACGGCATATTTGGCAATGTCATGTGCCCTTGCTGTTTCAGCCTTTTCGGTGCCACGTAAATTCCCGATAATGTTCACCGGCCGCTCGGCATAGGTTTTAAATTTTAGATGCTGTTTCCTTAATTTACGAATTTCGGCAAGGATCTGACTTGCCAGCGGTGGTTTTTTGGCTTTATCGGCACTTTCATAGTCGTTAATAAAGGCCTCCAATTCGGTCAGGCGCTTAACGGAAGCAAGTAAATAGAAGCGTTCTTCTCCAGTGTGTTCATCCAGTTCGAACCATTGATCATCTGCGGGGATGTAATGGTTGCCCGCCACCGTGTATTCAGTGCTCATTAATTGGAAACGCTGGGGAAACAATACACTGAGTTCACCCTGTGAGCTGCGGTAGATCAGATAGACAAAACAGTTCTGGTTGACATTTAGAAAAAATTTGATCTGATCGCCGGTTTTTAGAACCGTGTCGCGCGTGACTGCCTCAAATTTGGACCCGTTGGCTTTTTTCAGAGCGCCGAAAGCCCACTGAAATTGTAAATTGGCCTCTTGTTGAGCGGCAGTTTCCTGGGCGTGCACCACCGGGTGGAATTCGAATAGTAACAAACAGAAAAGGGAGGTTAAAGCGATACCGATCACTCGAAGCGTTTTCATTTGGCATTCACCTTTTAGTTTATTGAATAAACCATTCAAGATCGGGTGATCCGTTTACAGATCGTCATTTTATACCGCTTTCCATAATAATGTTCTGAAATAGGGAAGTGCGGCATAAGGGGTTGTAGAAAAAAACGTTTGAATACCGGAACGTTTTTTTGACAATCCCTGTAAATCAATGGTGTTCCACAACACAGCCGTTATCAACACGATAAGCGATGGGAAATTATATAAAAACATGGATTCGTGGATATTGTAAGAAAAAGAATTTTTCCTGTCAAAAGAAAAATACTGAAATTAAGCAAAGCCAAAAGACGCAAAGATGAATATTGCCGAATATCCGCCAGCATTTAGTGCACTGAGGTTGCAGGGGCGCCCTCGATCACACGCACATCTTTCCAGCGGCCCTGGCGATAACGCCAAAAGGAAGTGATAAATAAGAAGAAAACAAACCCGGTGACACAACCCCAGGCATAATAAAGCCCGGCGCCGAATATTTGCAGGCCGATATATAATGGTAGTATCATCACCACCAGTGAGAGAATTCCAATACTCCACATGATAAAGCGGGTATCGCCGGCACCTTTGAGCACCCCGATGCAGACCATATAGAGGGCATCGAAAAAAATATAAGCGGATACAAATCGCAGCAGCAATGTCCCGGTTTCACTGATGGCAACAAAATTTTGAGATGAGGTGTCCTGCGGCCTGAAAAGCTCAAGCAACGGTCGCGGAAAAACCAGAAAAAGAATAAACAGCAGGGCAATATAAACCAGCACGATATGGATGGTGGCTCGGGCGGCCGCAATGGCTTCATAGATCCGATTGCGGCCCAGGGCCTGACCGACCAGCGTGCTGATACCCAGCGAAAACCCCATCAACGGCATAAAGGCCAGAGAATTGATCGAGAATACCATATTAGTGGCCGCCAGCTCAAGCTTGCCGATACGCCCCACCATAAAAATAAAAAAGGTGAAAGCAAAAATATCCATACTAAATTGTATCGCGCTGGGGATGCCGTATCGCATCAGACGGCCGAAAAGATTGCTTTCAAGGGCACGATGGGTCAATACCCTAAAGGCGCGATCATTATCTTTCGTAAAAACCAGAAGTGCATAGATAAGGGTGACCAGCGACCAGGATATAACGGTGGCAATTCCGGCGCCCAGTATCCCCCATTCCGGAAAAATCCAGACGCCGTTGATCAGAGCATAGTCCAAAGGGATATTGAAAAGGGTTCCGATCATCGCGATGATCATCACCAGCCGGGTCTGACCCCTTCCGCTAAAAAAGCAGGACAGAGCGGTACCCATAATAAGAATTCCCGAGCCCAGACACAGGACCTTAAAATAAACGGCCTCCAGCACCTGCACCTCAAACGGGTGTCCACCGACTGCAAAGAGCGGTTCTGCAAAAAAACTCAAGCCCGCCAGCACTACTGCGGAAAGAAGTGAAAAATAAATCCCCTGCCACAGAGCCGCACCGACGCGCGGCGACCGGCCCGATCCGACATACTGCGCCACAAAGACATTTACGTATTGGGCGGTACCCAAAAAAAGAGAAATAAATAAAAACGCGGCAATACCGGCCGGCAGGGCCGCGGCAATGGCATCCAGCGAATAATTGGCCAGAAAAACCCGGTCGGTAAACTCCATGATCATCGTTGAAGACATGCTGATCACCAGCGGCACACTGACCCGCAGGACCTGCCGGTAAGGATTATTTTCTTTTACATCGGAATTGCGGTGGTGCATTTTTCCTCGAAAAAAATCAAACGTCAATGGGGTGAAAAAAGATGCTAAGCCTTACATTTAGCGGGGATATTTTGCAAGGGAAGGATTAAATGGGAAAAAGTGACTAAAGTGAACTAGAGCCCGCCCTGGCGCTTTAAATAATTTGAACCGGCAATACTCGGTTTATTGGTTTTAATGTTCGAACAGCCAATTAAGCCTGTAATCCAGGTCTGGGCCAGGGTTGGGAGTGCCTAAAGTTCAGGTGTCGCTATGCTCCGTCATTAAAAAATGACAGGATTCCTTAACTTTAGGCACTTTAGATTACTTTTAACTTTAGTCACTTATCTTTTAACTACTGCCAATCCGGTGAAAGTCTGCCGTCGGACCCCTTGCGATAGGGCATCCAGGTCAGACCAAAAGCCTGCAGGGTAATATCGGTGCTTTTTGGTTTGACCATGACCTCTTCCAGTTCTTCGGCTGCCGGATCATAGCCGGCTTCCAGGTCATCGATATCGCTCTGCAGGCGCTGGTCGAGTTCCGCCATCTCCTGTTTAACCGCGTTGGCCGTCTCCTGCGCCCGGGCGACATCCATGCTTTCTTTGCGCATGCGGCCGGCAGACTTCACGGCGGTACCGAAGCGGGTGGCCGAGCTGGTGCTGACCGCCTTGCGCCCCAGAAATGCGCCCAGAATCGCTGTGCCGAAAGAAACCACGGTTTCCATTTTTTTGGATTTGGCCTGCTCCTGCTCACGTTGAATGGCTTGTTCAGCGCGCATCAGACGCTTTTGCAAGGTGTCAAATTTGGAACTGTATTTGCGGCGCAATTTTTCGACTTCCAGGTCACGCTTTTCGCGTGCAGCCTGGCTCAACCGTGCTAAAAACTCACTTTTGGATTCTGCAGGACTGCTGGTTAACTTAAACCGCTTGGATTGATACAGGTTCAAAGAACGGCTTTGCCTCACCCAGCGCAACAGATCCTTGGTCCATTTGCCGTATGATTTGGCCTTTCTGGCGACAGACGGCAACTCGGCGAAGCTTGCACCGGGCAGGGGTGCGGCTTGAAGCTCATCCACCTCCAGCCTGATTTCTTCGGCCTGGTCCCATTCCAAGGGAACGGGCCCGTCCTCCAATATGGCGGAAACCGCCAATTTCTCCGTAGAATCGACCTTATACTTTGCTGAGGAATAGTGAACATCCAGCCAGCCGGCAACGGCCGGGTAATACACAAGACCCTGACCGGCGCCGGATGCGGCCAAATACATGACCTTGACTTCGGGGGCAACCACCGGTGGCTCTGAAATGGCTGAAGGGGCCTGAACACCTGTGGCTTGAACAGCAGGTGCGGCCGGCAAGCCGGCAGCAGCGGTTTGCACCGGCGCAGCCGCCGGTGTCTGCCGGGATTTTTTTTCAGCCACTAAAACTTTGATCTGTTCACGGGTCAGGGGACCGCGCAGATATGAGAGCACCCAGCGGGTCTCAAAGGTAACCGGCGCGTTTTCATTGACGTTATTGAGTAAAAAAACGCGTTTCCCCAGACCGGCTAAAATCTCTTCCATCCGGCTCCGGTCAAACCCGGTGCCGGCCGCAGCCCCCTCAAGCCCCTCCAGCACCCGCTCCTTGTCGCGCTCGGTCTGCAGTCGGCCGATGAACCAGGATCCGGTGTTCGATAGTCCTTTATAATCCAAATCAACCGGATTTTGGGTGGAGAGCACCACCCCCAGGCCGAAGGCTCTGGCCTGTTTGAGCAGTGTTAATAGCGGTGTCTTTGAAGGCGGGTTTTTAACCGGCGGAAAGTAACCAAAAATCTCATCCATATACAGAATAGCGCGCAGGCTGGAAGTGCCCGCCTGGGTACGCATCCAGGCCAGTATTTCATTCAGCAGCATGGCAACAAAAAACATGCGCTCGGCATCCGAAAGGTGGCTGATGGTAAAAATGGAGGCTTTGGGCTTGCCACTGTCGGTAAAGAGCATGCGGTTGATGTTGAGCGGCTCGCCCTCAAGCCAGGCTTCAAAACCGGGAGCCGCCAGCAAGTTGTTCAGGCGCATGGCCAGTTGAAACCGGTCCTTGGCCGGATAAAACGAATCCAGGTCCATGACACCGATGCGCTCAAACGGTGGCGTTTGAATCGCCCTGATCAATCCGGCAAGATCAAGCGCGCGGCCGGCCGCCCAGGCGGATTCCAGAATGTTTGAAAGCAGAATATGCTCGCGACTGGTAATCGGGTCTGCTTCTATGCCCAGCAGCGCCAGCAGGCTGGTGGCGGTGGTCTGGATGCGCTCACGCAGCAAATCGACATCCTGTGCAATGCCGGGTGGCGGCGGCGCAAAACTTCGCAGCACACTGACCGGCAAACCGGCACCGCTTCCAGGCGTGTAGACGGCAAAGTCCGCAGCGGCCTGTAAACGGGCGATGCGCTCGGGCTCCTGCCCCCAACCACCCAGGCCCTTGCGCCAAAGCTCTGCCTGTTTCGCTGCAAACTGATCCGGCGACAGCCCGGCGACCAGGGCGTCTTGCTCGTTTATCCACGGACGGAAATCCTTCGCCCGCAGTTGCGGAAAGTTGAGCATCAGATTGGTCAAATCGCCTTTGGGGTCGATGGCAATGATCGGTATATTATCGATCAGCGCCTCTTCCAAAAGTGCGATGCCCAGTCCGGTCTTGCCGCTGCCGGTCATGCCGATGATCACCCCGTGGGTCGTCAGGTCTTTTGAATCATACAATAAGAGACCATCCAGGCGTTTTCGTGCCGGCATGTCATATTCTTTGCCCAGATAAAATGCACCGAGTTTTTCATATTCATTCATCGCGATCCTCCCAATGTAAGGGATAAAATAAATGCCTAATCCGCCGAAAGGCAGGACGGAAGAGAGTAAACTAAAGTTGGAAGTGATTAAAGTGAGCTAAACTAAAGTTGAAGAATTCTACCCGTCGAGAGCCTCCGGGTCGAATGATCAATTTTATTTTAAAAGATGGAGCAACACGCGGCGCACACGCCGCGAAAGCGACACCTTAACTTTAGGCACTTTAGTCACCTTAGATCACTTGTAACTTTTTTGATTGATTATATGTGAAAAAATTGTCCCAAATCGTATCCAGCTGTTGCCTGGCCTCAGGCAGCGGAACACAGCGCAAATAATCATCGTCAACCGCAATCAGTTTCAGCCGCAGCAACTTACGGATGGCATCTCCGATTTCAAAGTCGATATGGCAATCCCAGCCGTCAGCCAGCCATTTTTCAATGCGCTGATCGAGCGCGCTTTTGGTCAAGGGCTCTCTGGCGGTCAGCAAAAAATAGTAGGCTAACACCGCTTCTTTGAACTCTTCTTCTTCAGCTGTGTCAATCAGGTGGTAAAATACACCGGCATTATTGTCAAGATTCTTAAAATACAGATTATCAGCCAGGGCTTTCATAAATTTTATCTTACGATTCTTGTATTTGTTGATCTGTCTGAACAAAAACCCCGCCAGGGTGCCCAGTCCGGCGCCCAGCGCTATAAGATGCTGCTGTTTAATCTGTACCTCTTCATCCTTTAACCCCAGCCAAAACGAAATGACCGACCCCACCAATAGAAGAGATGCGCCCAGCTTGGTCACCAGGACAATGATTCCGCTGACCGCTGCCGGAACACCAATGATGATCTTGTCAATGGTTTTCATACGGACGTTGCTGTTTGGAAAGAGCATTTCCAGATCGGCCTTGGGGACATTATGAAAAAGCTTGATGACGGTCGATCCCGGTTCAAAATAGAGGTGTTTGCGATTTTGTTTTTCAAAATACTCTGCTTCTTTAAATTTAATATAGATGGCAACGCGATCGTAATTGGTGAATTTAAAAGACTTCTTCGATAAGCCGAAAAACTTGACAAGGGCTTCTTCTTTGATGCTTTCACCCCGTCGGAAAAAAATCACATCTTCAAAATCTTCAAAATCAACTTCCAGACGGATTTGAAATAACGATTCTTCACCCAGAGCCTGTTTGAGATCTTGCGCGGTGATTTTCTCGAAATTGGCCGCCGTTAAAACCGCTGTCATTTCAGCAACCAGCTGTTTTTGCAAATTCTTTTTTTCCGCCTGCGAATATTTGAATACGCCACGGGTATCCGCGTCGGGGTTGAAGGGTGCATAGCTGGTTTTCAATTTCTCGAGGTGGCTATGAAATTCAAAATGAAAAATGGCTTCAAGAATCTGACAAAATTCTCTGAATGCTTTGACTTCATTTCCCGGCAGATCTGATGCGTCGACACACATATCAACCACATCGGCCTTGCGAAAAGGGATAAAACGATTGCGGTTTATATTGACGGACACGAAGCCCTCCCTGCGATCACCCCTGGTTTACTTTTTCCGAGTTCTCTATTCTTCCTATCTGATGCTCCCGTGGGCTGTCAAACGCCTTGTATGCGATAAATATGTCACAGCCCGCCGATTTGTAAAGACCCAAATAAAAATTGAAATTAAAAACCGACTTGCAGCCAAACAAAAAGATCATTGTAACTTGGGGGATTTACCTACTCTACAGTTCAGATCTGCGCCATTCCACCCAAAAATCCATCGCCTTTTAATCGGGTATTTCGTTCCATTTCAATCTGGAGCTTAAACCAGTTAAGCAAAAAATATATTGCACAATCAGGAGCTTAACCCATCAGTTGAACCTGAAATAATGCTTCATAATCCATTTTGAGGTCTGATGGCACGGCTTTTGATTTAAGCAAATGCTAAAACCACGAAACCTTTAAATGAAAGGAACTAACATCATGGGATTATTTTCTTTTATAAAGAATATCGGCATGGATCTGTTTAAAGGGGGCGACGAAGCCGAAGAGGTCCAGGAAATGCTGACGAAAGAGTTTCCGAATCAGATTACGGACCTTAATGTAGCTTTCGATGACGGGACGGTCACTATGGCGGGCAATTGTGATTCCTGTGCAACCCGCGAAAAAGCGGTTTTGCTGGCCGGAAATGTAAAAGGAGTTGAAAAGGTAAACGATGAAAACTTCACAGCCCCGCCGGCTGAAGAGGAAACCGAATTTTATGTTATCAAAAAAGGAGACAGCCTTTCGAAAATCGCCAAGCAATATTACGGCGATGCCATGAAATATCCGCTTATTTTCGAAGCCAATCGTGAAGTGATCAAAGATGCCGATCTTATTTATCCGGGTCAAACGGTAAGAATTCCAAAAATCGCTTGATCGCAGAGATTCATGATTTGCATGATTGCATGCGGCGGTTGTCCGATCACGTCACCGGTAGGCCCTATGCAGGTTAATAACCAAACTGCTTTTAATAAATGCGGGGGATAGGGGAATGTAAATGGTAAAATTTGCATTCCTCCACCCCGATTTCAAGAAGGGGAAACATAAAATGGCCGGTATAATGGAAGAATTTATGTCATCTTTAGGTCCGGAGGTGTCCGATCAACTCTCGGCAAATCTGGGTATTGAGAAAAATGCGGTTCAACAAATGCTGCCACAAATCGCGCCGATGATTCTGGGCGGTTTAAAGCGCCAGAAGGATAACTACGGGGGACAGGAACGCGTTGATCATATTTTAGACAAATACGGCAGCACCGATGTGCTGGATAACATTGGTGATTTTTTTTCATCCCAGGTGCAGAATCAAAGCGCCGATCCGCGACTGGGTGGTTTGTTGGGCGATTCGGGGGTACAGGCCACTAATGCGCTCTCAAAACAATTCAACCTGGATGGAAGCACTGCCATGAAGATCATCCCCATGCTGGCGCCCATCATCCTGGGATTTTTGAGCAAAACGCGCGACCAGGGCGGTGCCGGCTCCAAGGGCATCGCCTCGATTCTGGATCGCGATGGTGATGGCAGCATCCTGGACGATGTCGCCGAGATGTTTCTGCAGGGGTCATCCGGGCGTTCCAGAACGGGGGGCGGCGGGCTTTTGGGCGGTTTGCTGGGCAGTTTGCTGGGCCGCAGAAGATAGAATTCACACCAAAGCGGATCAACCGAGATCCGGTGGAATACTGTTTTTAAACACTTCCGGGTTGCTGGCGCCGTAAGACCTGCACGGGCATGCGGTCTCACTTTGATGATAGATTTCGTCCCCATCTAGTGTTACGGCATGGCCGGCCACAACAGGATCCGTCTACACCACATCAATTCCTGTATTCACCAGTCAACGTTCGTTGACCCCTTTCTTGGCTGTTACAATTCTTAACAATTTTTTCATATCATTTTGCGGTAAACTCATTTACCTTAAAATGTCCGGTGTGCTATATCCATCATATCAGTTTAAATAATTTCAATCCTGAATAAGGACAATCCCGATGAAATCCGCAGAGCATGTTAAATCGTACTGTCGTTTCTGGAAACCTTCGGTGGCCAGGAGAGTTACTTTCTATTTTTTTATTTTCGGTCTGGTGGTTTTCTTTATCACCTCCATGCTTTACATGGGCGGTACCCGCAAACATTTTATTCGTTCGACCAGTCAATTAATCAACCATCAGTTTTCGTTGATGGACTCGGCTCAAATGCCGGATTTTCTCTGGCAGGGAATCGGCAAACCCAATCCGGAACTGGACCAGCTGTTCCAGATCCTGACCAATCTTTCTTCAAGTTTTTACATTGTTTCCGATATCGCCATCTATGCCAGGGAGGCAGGCGACTCATTGTGGTATCGAATGTTTTTTGACGACAATAAGGTGCTGCACCTTAATCCGGCGCAAAGTTCCTTCTCGCAAAAGCTGGATCGCAATCTCGAGCGGCATTTTGTAAAGCCCGGCCTATTGGCGCGTTCCACCGACGAGCATGCGTTGTTCGTCAATGTCACCGGAGAAAATGACCTGAACACATATTTTCTTAAAATCGGCATCGACAGTGAAAATTTCGCCGGCATTATGAAAAGAGAGGCAAAGTGGATTGTTCTCATTTTTATCATTGCTTTGGTTTTGTCCCGTTTTCTGGGGTATTACTTTGCCCGCAAAATCGCCCGGCCGATTGAAAACCTTTCGGAGATATCCGCAAATGTCGCCAAAGGCGATCTGAACCATCTGGCACCGGTCTATTCCGGAGATGAAATCGGCGAACTGTCGACGAACTTCAACAAAATGGTGGAGGGACTGCGAGAGTGGGAAAGCGTCAAAAAGATCGAGTTTGAACTTGAAAAAGGCCGTGAAATTCAGCGCGAATTTTTGCCCAGCCAAATTCCGAACCTGCCCAACTGGGATATCGCCACCTGTTTTTATCCAGCGGGCCAGGTGAGCGGTGATTTCTATGATGTTTTCATGCTGCCGGATGGAAATGTGGGTCTGGTGATTGCCGATGTGTGCGACAAGGGCGTTGGTTCGGCTTTATATATGGCGCTGTTTCGCAGCCTCATCAGGGTCTTCGCCGAGCAGGCCATCCACTGCTCCGGACCGAACCTGACGCAAATCCAATCGGCCCCCGGCAACATCGAAACTGTTTCACCACCGGCAAATGACCCGCTGGCCCGCCTGGGAGCAGTCGCTTCCACCAATAACTACATTGCGCATATTCATGGCCGGGAATGCATGTTCGCCACCCTGTTTTTCGGGGTGTTGAATCCTTCCACCGGGACCCTCTCATATGTCAATGGCGGGCATGAGCCGCTTTATGTCATCAACGCCGGCAGTATCAAAGACCGGTTGAAACCCACCGGCCCCGCGGTGGGTCTGATGCCCGACATCGTATTCAAAACCCAGGAAATTCAGCTTGAACCGGGTGATCTGCTGGTCGGCTACACCGATGGTGTTATTGATGCGCGCTCGCCGAAAGATGAAATTTATACCCGGGCTCGTTTGCAATCATTGCTGACCCAGCCATTTAAATCCGCTTCTGAGACACTGGAGCGTGTCAAAACCAATTTGTTTGCTTTTATTGATATCGCCGCCCGCGGCGATGATGTCACCATGCTGGCGGTGCAGCGGGCATCGGTCTAAACGTGGACGCGTCATTCTCAGTAAATAGGCGACAACTATGGATGATGAATCCCTGAGGAACTGTTTCACAGCGTCTTTCTTAAAACAGGAAAAAAGGAAGGCCATCACGTTCCTGCGCGATGGTGATATTGAGGCCAAGATCTCCTATCTGCAATTACATCAAGATTCAAACCGGATGGCCCGTGCATTCCAGGAACAAGGGGTCGAAAAAAAAGACCGGGTCATCCTCTGTATCCAAAAATCCCTGATATTTGTAATTGCCCATCTGGCCTTGCAAAAAATCGGCGCCATTTGTGTGCCGTTGAACCCGGGCTTTAAGAAGTCCGAGATGGATTACCTGCTGCAGGATGCGAACGCAAAATTAATTTTATCAGAACCTGACAAAGAGGGTCTCATTAAAGAAATAGATTCGGGCTTAACCACGCTGATTGTTGATACCCAAAAACCCTATCAGGATATGATTTTTTTCCGATCAGTCCCTGAAGAATACAATCGGGTTGAAATTAAACCGGATGATCCAGGCCTTATTATTTACACCTCCGGCACAACCGGAAAACCCAAGGGGGCTATTCTGACCCAGAAAAATCTGGTGCATGATGCCAGAAATATCATTCATATCTGGGAGCTGAGCGCAACGGATGTCCTCTGCCACGCCCTGCCCCTTTTTCATGTGCATGGATTATGTTTTGCTTTGCATACATCATTGCTGGCAGGCGCCCACGTCATCATGCTAGATCAATTCTCACCGCATGGGGTTATCAATGTCCTCGAGAAAAATGAGGGCGAATATACCTGTACGGTATTTATGGCGGTCCCTTCGATGTACGCCAAGTTGATGGATTATTTGGGTGATCGGAAGCTTGACTTTGCACACATGCGCTTGTGGACATCCGGATCCGCACCGTTACTGCCGCAAGATTTTAAACGCGTGTACGCAACGTTTGGCAAGGAACCGGTTGAACGTGAAGGCATGTCAGAAACAGGCATGAATTTTTCAAATCCGCTCGGGGGCGAACGCAAACCGGGTTCGATTGGATACCCATTACCGGATCTTGACGTCAGAATTGTCAATCCTGAAACGGGTGAGGATGTGGCGCCCGGTCAAACCGGTGAAATCTGGTTAAAGGGTCCCGCCGTTACACCGGGTTACTGGCGCAAGCCGGAGGAGACCGCCAGCGTATTTGCACAAGACTGGTTTAGGACCGGTGATCTTGGAAATATTGATAAAGACGGCTACTATTATCTGACCGATCGCATCAAGCACATTATCATATCAGGGGGCGAAAATATCTCACCCAAAGAGGTCGAAGTCGTCATCAACCAGCTTGATGATGTGGTTGAATCCAGTGTGGTCGGTATTCCGGATGAACGCTGGGGCGAAAAGGTCATTGCCGCCGTGGTCACAAAGTCCGGTTCGAATATTAAACTTGGGGAGATTCAGGCCCATTGTAAAAAAAACCTTCACGACTGGAAATGCCCCAAGGAGGTGGTTTTTGTCAAGGAACTCCCAAGAAATACGATGGGCAAGGTACTAAAAGAAAAAGTTAAAGATCTATTTAAATCGTAATGCCAAATGAGGCCATCGGTTAAATTTCTGCCATATCGGCCCCAAAAAATTGTGTTATAGTGGTTGTCAAAAAAACGTTGCGATATTCAAACGTTTTTTTCTACAACCCCTCATGCCGCACTTCTGTATTTCGGAACATAATTATGGAAAACGGTACAAACGTTTTTTCTACAACCCCTTATGCCGCACTTCCGTATTCCGAAACATTATTATGGAAAACGGTATAATTCCTAATCGCTTAAAATAATTCATAATAAGGGCTTTTTATTTTTCCCTTGACATCTAAAAAATAGAATGTGACTGTTGCTCCATTCTTAAATTTAGTTTTCACTTGGACCCGCTGAGGCGGACCGGATGGAAGCCAACTATAACGGAGGAGGATCAATCAAAGATGGCAAAAAAAGAGCAAAAAAAACCTTCCAAAAAAACTCAGAAAAAAGGACCTGCTAAGGCTAAAAAAGCGGCTGCCAAACCTAAAAAAGCCGCTGCGCCAGCTAAAATAACAAAGTCTCCGGCAAAAAAAACAGCTGGGCCGAATAAAAAAGCTAAGGTTCCAGCAAAAAAGGCAGCTGCTCCGAAGAAAAAAACAAGACCGCAATCAGCAAAAGCAACCAAATCTTTCTCGGTTGCTGAATTTGCCGACATAACTTATCTAACCAAAAATGGTGTAATGCAATGGCTGCAGCAAGGGTTGCTGAAAGGCCAGCAGGACCCCAAAGGCAACTGGCAGGTTGAAGCCTCGAATCTGGAAGTTGCGAATGTCAAACGGCTAATACGCTAAGATCGAATTCGGTCTTTGATCAAATTCGGCAACTCATCCAAACATCGCGTCAGTGAGCGCATTTTTGAGAGGTACGCTATGAAAAAAACATTCCAATATCTGATAGTTTTAGGGGTAATTGTCGCCGCAACGTTGCCCGGTGCCCATGCTGAAGACAAGGCGGTGCCAGATCTGATCGTAGATAAATCACGCATCGTTGTGGAAGAGCTAATCCTAAACCGCTATTCAGATGAAGACCTCCCGCGGGATCTTGTCCGGCATTGTGCAGGGTTGGCTATTTTTCCAGGCATGCTAAAAGGTGCTTTTTTTATCGGTGGCTCTTATGGCAAAGGAGTGGTACTCAAACACCAAAACGGACAGTGGAGCGGTCCGGCCTTTATCAGCATCGGTGCCGGCAGCTTGGGCATCCAGTTCGGCGGACAATCTGTCGATTTGATATTGGTTGTCATGGGTGAAGAGGCCATGAATTTCTTTTTGAGCTCAAAGTTTAAACTCGGTGCCGATGTCGCGGTTGCAGCCGGTCCTGTCGGCGCTCAGGCAACCGCCGCCACAGAAATTTTGCTAAAGGGCGGTATTTACTCCTATTCCAGATCAAAGGGCGCTTTTATCGGACTTTCACTAGAAGGCGCCGGTATCGCCAGCAAAGAAGAATTCAACAAAGCTTATTACAAGACCACCGAAAATGCACAAATCATTTTATCCGGCCAGGTCGAGCCCCCAGAGAGCGGGCAAAGATTGATAACAACGCTGCAGAGAACAAAATAAACCCAGGCAGCCATCACAAAAAAAGGTAGACAACGCCAGGTCATTCAACCGCTGTCTGCTCTTTTGCTTTTTTCAGCACCAATTGGCGATATCAAACCGAACGCGTTTCATGAAACGTTTTCATTAAAGGAATGATCAAACCGGAATCCCTGGGTGGATTTTCAGTGCAATTGAAAAAATATTGCTTGTCCGGAATATCATCCCCTTGAGCCCGATCAACGATTTGGATGCCTTCAACGATGCCCATTTCAAAATGCGGTTGCATCCCCCACACCGGTCGATCTTTTAGCTTAAAAGCAAGAATCTCACAGTCAGCAGAACGCGCGATGACCGTTGCGTTTTCCTGCGGTACGTTGCAGACCTCATCAAAATGGAAAACAAACCCGTTGATCGTGCTGCCCGATTCACCCAGCAGATCATCCCGGGATAAAATGTGAATATCCGGCCAGCCAATTTCAGGTTTTTCCCGCCTCCTGACGGCTTCCAGTCCAAATCGGGA
>Ga0265306_10000064_pt1 | contig 37166 bp, 30 predicted proteins | sample Helome_3_FD_192493 | JGI IMG/M metagenome (GOLD analysis project Ga0265306, IMG submission 192493) | Marine sediment microbial communities from subtidal zone of North Sea - Hel_20160420 (Illumina Assembly) | ecosystem: Environmental > Aquatic > Marine > Subtidal zone > Sediment ... | reverse complement strand
TTGGGATTGCCGGAAACACACCTGGGCATCGCTTACCCCAACCCGATTGATCCCCCGCCGGGGTGCACCTTTCACCCCCGCTGTCCCAAAGCAACCGATCGATGCCAAAAAGATTCACCTCAACCGGTCTCTGAAAACGATCACATGGTTGCGTGTTATTTTGCGGAACCGCCCCAATAATTTAAGTACAATAAACTTTAGATGATTATTTTGGACCTTGACGGCAGAGCCTTCGCTTTAGCAGGCAATATGGCTCTGTTTGACTTAGGTCAATGAAAGCAGTGGTGTATCTGGTATTTTTGGAGCAACTGAAAAAATGAAACCGGCTCAGCTTTCAACAGCGCTATAACACCGGAGAAAATAAAAGATGGATGAATATTTAAATAAAGGCATCAAAGAAATTATCGCGGAGTTTCCCGAAATTGAGGAGGTATTAAACGATTATGACATTGGTTGCGGGCCATGCGAAGTTGGCATATGTCAGCTGAAAGATATTGTGGCGATTCATCGGCTGTCCGAAGATCAAGAGCAGCAGCTCATGGCCAGAATCGCCAAGGCTATCCATCCTGACCAGGATATCCAGGTCCCTCAGGTAGAGAAGAAAGCGGAGGCCGAGGTCAAAGAGTTTACATATTCTTCGCCAATGAAAAAATTAGTCGATGAACATGTCCTGATCAAAAGATGGATTGCCTTGATTCCCAAGGTTGTTGAAAACCTCGATGTTGAATCCGAAAAGGGGCGCCGGCTCATTCTCGACGGCATCGATATGATTCGTTCCTACGCTGATAAATACCATCACGCCAAGGAAGAAGAGATTCTTTTTAAATATTTTGATGAAAACACCGACATCCTCAAAGTCATGCATGCGGACCATACGCGTGGCCGGTCGCTGGTAAAAGAAATGTTCGTTGCGCTTGACCAGAAAGACCCGAAAACGATCGCCGAAAACTTAATGGCCTATCGAGACCTGCTGACCGAACACATCCGCAAGGAAGATGAAATATTGTTCCCCTGGATGGACAACCAGCTTTCCAACCACCAGGTAGGTGAACTTTTTTCCAAATTTGACGCGGTTGACCGGCAAATCGATCTATCACCCGATAAGTATGCAGACTTTATCGACCGTTTAGAAAAAGAATTTGAAAAACAGGAAGGCTGAAAAAGGACTCTGTCAACGCTCAGCATTTAAAGTGGCTCAATAAAGACCCGCAGTCTACCCCCGCAGACATCTCCGCCTTTGGTGCCCAAATCATCGGTGAGGTCGATTTCAATGATCTCGGGATTATGGGTAACAAGGGTACTGCGCAGCGCTGCGCTGCGAACCTGATTTTCGCCGCATCCACCCCCTACCGACCCATAAGTGGTGCCGTCCACGCAGATGATCATTTTGGCGCCGGCCGCTCTGGGCGTGGAGCCAGTTGTCTCGATGATCGTGGCCAGGCAAACCGATATGTCCTGTTGCTTAAGCTCGGATAATTTTTTAAAGATTTCCAGATCCGTCATCATTCAATTCCTACCGCCTTTCTTAAGGCACGCGCCTGGGCCGGACCTTTTCTGCGAACACAAATCAGTTCGGACACAATCGACAGTGCGATCTCTTCCGGGGACTCCGCTCCGATGGGCAGCCCGATGGGGGTGAAAACGTCCTTTAGCCGAGATTGAGAAAGTCCTTTTTCCACCAGCATGTCGAGTACGATACGAACCCGCCTGCGGCTGCCGATAAGACCCACATACACCGTTTTCCTTTTTAGGATTTCAATTAAACAGTCCACATCGTGTTCGTGGCCTCGGGTGATCACCACGACATAGGTGGCCGGACTGAATGGGTATTTCCGCAATGCGACCGCAAAATCTTCGGCAATAATCTCACAATCTGGAAAACGAGAAGGGTTGGCGAAATCAGAACGGTCGTCGATAACCGTCACCTGAAAACCCAGTTGCTGAGAAAATTGGGATAGAGGGATGGCGATATGCCCGGCTCCGCAAATAATCAACTGTGCATCAGCGGAAAGTACGTTTAGAAAGACGCTTAGGCCGGAATCCATTTCAACGACAGTGCTTTTATTTTCCTTGAGGGCTTTTTGGCCCAGGCGCCCCAGGCTCGCATCCAGCTGAGAAGATCCAAGTGAGCCCTCTATGGATCTATTATGGCGTACAATGGCTTTCTGACCGGGCCGGATATCAGGCATGTTTGAACCCAGGATAGTTGCCAGACAGAAGCTTTCTTCCTTTTCTAAAAGCTCAACAATACGCGCATGCATGCCCATAAGTCCACCGAATTAAGAATATCTTTTCTTTCATACCGGATGCAAATGATTACTTGTTATTTCGATAATAACGCACGGAGTCCGCCGAGTAAATAGCAAGGGCCGTCCAGATTAAGATAAACGTTACCACCTGGGCGCTTGCGAAAGGCTCGTGGAATAAAAACACGGCCAGAATAAACATACAGCTGGGGGCAATGTACTGTAACAATCCCATAGTTGACAGGTACAACCGCCGGGCACCCAGCGTAAAAAACAGCAATGGAAAAGCGGTAACCACGGCACAGCCCATGAGCATCAGATCCAGTTTTAGACTGACCCGAAAAATTGAGCTCTGCCCCAGACGATCGAGATAAAAAAGGTAAGCCAGAGCCGGAATCGAAAGCAGCAAGGTTTCCACGGTCAATCCTACCAAAGATCCCACCGGGGCGACTTTACGAATCAGGCCGTAAAGCCCAAAAGATAAGGCCAGCGCTAAGGCGATCCAGGGAAATTCACCGTAGTAAAGGGTAAGGTATAAAACGCCGGCCGTGGCCAGAACCACTGCCAGAATCTGCGGCGTTCGCAATCTTTCTTTAAGAAACACCATGCCCAGCACCACATTGACCAGGGGATTGATGTAATACCCCAGGCTGGCCTGCAACAGGTGATCATTGTTGACCGCCCAAATATACAGCAGCCAGTTCCCGCCCACAATCAGAGCGGTAAATAAAAGGATGAGCACTGTGCGGAGATTTTTCAGGACAGCAATAAATTCCTGCCAGCGCCGCATCAAAATAATCAGCGGCACCAGCAAAAAAAACGACCAGACGATGCGGTGCAGAATAATCTCCAGGGCCGGAACCGACCGCAGCGCCTTCCAATAAATCGGGCTGATCCCCCAGATTAAAAATGCCGAAACCGCATAGATAGCGCCCCATAGAGTATCCGGGTCGATTGTTGATTTTGTTGTTCGGGATTTATTTGATTTCAATTAATTTAATTCGTCTGTCGCAAGCTATTGAAATATAGATTCAATTTTTATCGAGTCAGTTGTGCAGGCACCATACTCCAGCGCCATACCGGCGTCAATCAGCTTTTCAATGGATAAAAAGTGATTTGACTTTAAAATTTGAATCCCCTATTTTTCGTACCAGGCGCAGTTTTCCAAAAAAGAAAGTTTTTAGAGAACCTTCGTGAACTTTGTGCCCTTCGTGGTAAAAAAATTGCCTTAAATTGCGCATTTTTATGTATGGAAATCTTATAAAATTTAAGGAGGCCCAGATGATTGGAACAAAAATTACGCGAATGCTGGGAATCGAGTATCCTATTATCGGCGGTACCATGATGTGGATCAGCAATGCGGATTTTGTGGCCGCCATCTCCAACGCCGGAGGGCTGGGAATTCTCGCCTCGGCTATGTACGATTCCCGTGAGGCTTTTGCAGATGCCATTGACCGCATCAGAGAGATGACCGACAAACCCTTTGCCGTTAACATCAATCTGTTTCCCGCCATGCGCCAGATTGACAATGATATTTACATGCAAGTGCTGGAAGAAAAGAAAGTCAAAATCGTCGAGACATCCGGTCATTCAGCACCGGAGGAGTTGTGCCGACGCTTCAAACAGGCCGGTATGACCTGGATCCACAAGTGCGTCGGGGTGCGCTATGCCCAGAAAGTCCAGGATATGGGGGCGGATATCGTTACCGTGGTGGGATATGAAAACGGAGGGGCCACCGGCAAGCTGGATATCGGCACGCTGGTCCTGGTGCCGGCGGTGGTGGATGCCGTTCGGATTCCGATCATCGGCGGCGGGGGCGTCTCAGACGGCCGCAGCTTAATGGCGGTGCTGTCGCTGGGGGCTGGAGCCGTAATCATGGGCACGCGTCTGCTGGTCACCCGGGAATGCCCGATTCACGACAACCTGAAAAATGCTCTGATCGGTGCCAGCGAACTGGACACCACCCTGATCATGCGATCGCTGAATGCCACCCACCGGGTCTGGCGCAATCCCGCTGCGGATAGCTGCGCGGATCTGGAGGCTTGCGGTGCGGATTTTCCCGAAATTTTGGGGGTGGTTTCCGGCCAGCGAGCCAAAAAAATGTATGACGAGGGCGATCTGTCTGAAGGTATATTAGCGTGTGGACAGGGCATTTGCTTTGCCAGAGAAATTGTGCCGGTCAAGACGCTTTTTGACCGCATCATGTCACAGGCGGATGAAATCAGAAATAAACTGCACGCCGCCTGACGTTAAACGCACAACCGAAATAGTCTCACGCAAAGCAGCTATGCAGTAATGAATGATAATTTAAATACTAAAAAGAACCCTTGGCGCCTTTGCGTCTTTGCGCAAGGAAATATAAAGTCTATAATTAATTTTATTGGGCAATTGTCGAGATGTCCGTAGCTACAAGGCAAATGTCGTTCCGCTATAGTCGCCTATGCGGGACGACATTTAACACTATAGATGCGGTAAGATCGTCAATCCCCCCGTGGGGTTTTAAATTTTAAAAATAAAAATGGTAGAATTCCTTATAAATACAAAAACTTTCTTTTTAAAATTTTAAATGCTCAAGGGAAAGGATTTTTTATGACTGCGATATCTAATTTTAAGATTGAAACAGAAGGCCATATCACCTGGTTGACCTTAAACCGCCCCGAAAGACGCAATACCATGGGGCTGGCCTTCTTTGAAGAACTTGAAGATTTGTTCGATGGCTTTGACCGCGACCCGAACGTCCGGGCGGTGATTATTAAAGCCGCAGGCAAAAGCTTTTCGGCGGGTACCGACCTTGAAGAAGCCGTCGTATTGCTCGGCCAGAGATCGGCGGGTGGCCGTGAGCGCATGCGCCAAAGTATTACGGCCCTGCAACGCGCTTTTACCAGAATCGAGCGCTGCCGCAAACCGGTCATTGCCGCCATCCACAGTCATTGCATCGGTGGCGGCGTTGATATGATCTGTGCCTGCGATATGCGCATCGCATCAACGGACGCGGTTTTCAGTATTCGCGAAACGCGTATGGGCATCATTGCAGACGTGGGAGCTCTTCAGCGCCTTCCGTATATCATCGGTCACGGCTGGTTCCGGGAACTGGCTTTGACCGGACGGGATTTCACAGCTCAGGAAGCGCTGCAGATGGGACTGGTGACACGCATCTGCGATGACCGTCCGGCGCTGTACGAAGAGGCTCAAAATCTGGCCGCCCAAATTGTCGCCTGCCCCCCGCTAACCGTTCAGGGAACCAAGGAGGTCATCAATTTCAGCCGCGACAACGGCATTGACGCCGGTTTGCAATATGTTGCCCAAAAAAATGCAGCCGGGCTGCCATCCGAAGATCTTATGGAAGCCATAGCCGCTTTTATGGAGAAAAGAGAACCGGTGTTCAAAGGCAAATAAATTCTGCGCAAATCAGTATCCCTCTCTATCTGAATCTCAAATTTATTAAATTCGGGGGTTTAAAATCTAAGACACAGAACATCGAATATCGAACAAGGAATAATGAATGTCGAAGGATAAGAAAATTTTTAATCTCGAAGAGCGCTTAATTGATTTTGCAGTGCGAATTATTTCGATATTCCTTGTTCGATATTCGATATTCGTTTTTCACGATAGCACAATGATTGTTTATTAATTTTTAGTGATTGAGGGAGAACCTATGTTTAAGCCCGGTGCTTTAAATGGAATTACTGTGATTGATCTTTCACGGCTTTTGCCGGGACCCTACTGCTCTATGATGCTGGCGGATCATGGTGCCCGGGTGATCGCTATTGAAAGCCGCAAGTTCATAGCCGACGGCCTCTTTTTTAATACGGTCAATCGCAACAAAGAGCACATAACGCTCAATCTCAAAACCAACGAAGGCAAGCAAATATTTTTCCAGTTGATTGAAAAAGCCGACGTGATGCTGGAAGGTTTCAGACCGGGCGTGGTTGAGCGCCTAGGAGTTGACTATGAACGCGTTTGCAAAACAAATCCAAAAATTATTTACTGCTCCATTAGCGGCTACGGACAAACCGGCGCTTTTGTTGATCGGGTCGGCCATGACGTCAATTATCTGAGCACCTCCGGGGTCCTGAACCTTATTGGCGAACCGGATCGTCCGCCTTCGATTCCGGGCATTCAAATCGCCGACATCGCCGGCGGGGCCATGAATGCGGCCATTGGAATTCTTTTGGCCCTTTTCAACAGACAGAACACCGGCAAAGGCCAGTATATTGATATCTCCATGACCGACGGTATGGTGGGTTTTTTGCCGGCGGCCCTGTATTTTCAGCAGCTAACCGGGCAAGATCCCCGGCGGGCCGACGCGCTGCTGTCCCACCGCTATGCGTGTTACAACACCTATGAAACCGCCGACGGGCGCTTCTTAGCCATTGGCGCCGTGGAGAATCGTTTCTGGCAAAAGTTGTGCAATCATCTGGGCGTTCCCGAGTATGCGGCGCTTCAATATGATGACAGCCGCCGTGGAGAAATTCTGGGTTATATGCGCGCCACATTTAAGAAGAAAACCCTTAAAGAGTGGGATAAGGAGCTGGCGGATATGGAAATATGCTGGAGCCGGATTCAAACCTTTTCCGAGGTGCTCGTCGATCCACTTTTCCGGGAACGCGAAATGATTTTAGAATTGGCGGGAAAAGCCGGCCAGAAGCAGACGGCAATCGGGGTACCCGTTAAATTAAGCGATACACCGGGGTCCGTACGCAGTGCCGCCGTGGATTTTGGTGAAAGTACATCCGCAATACTCAAAGAACTGGGTTATTCTGAAAAAGAAATAAAGGATTTCGCTGAAACGGAAGTAATTTAATGACACGCCTTATAAGACGAAAATCAAAAAGCTGAGGATTTTGCTTGCTGCCTACATTTTTATCAATAGACATTTAATAACAAATAACCAGTAACTCCAGCCTTTAGATCATAGATTTTAAAGTGGCTAATTCCAGCTGGTCGCCGGCATCTTCCGCCCGGTCGGACACTTCCACAATCGAATCCAGACAGAGTTTTAAATGAAGCTGGCGTGCAAAGTCCAGCTCGCACGTGAACATTTCTTTGGTCAAATCCCATTCAAGTTTATCCACCCGTGATTCCTGGAGGCCGATTTCCATGGTGTGGTCGCGCACCGTTTCGATCTTGCAGTCGCCTTTAAAATAGCACAAAACAGCCAATTTGAGGGAAACAATAATCCCTAAAGACTCCCGGGTGACCGCAAGAAAACTGGATGTCATTTCCTGAGGGATTGCAGGACGTTGGTTCAGGAAAAAATCACAGCAGGCCTCAGCCGCATTACCCACCTTGTCTATGCTTTCAACCAGTTTATAGATATCTTCTCGCAACAGAGGTAAATAGGCCCCGGAATAGAGTTTGTCCCGAATGTCATGACGGACTAAGTCGGCTTCTGACTCAAAACTTCGAGAATTACGAGCGTGGGCCTTTGCCTGGCCTATGTCTCCCTGTATATAAAATTCACCCGCTTTGAGACTGGCCTGCACGCATTCTACAACCATATCAAGATGTTTTAAAATAAGCGCGATAACAGCTTTTTCCTTCTTAAAAAGTGCCATAATCACTCCTTGGATTTGTAAGTGATAGGAAAGGCGCAAGGACCCAACCCAATTTATGCGAAAAAGGCCTTTATTAATTTATACAACAAAAAAGAAGATGCCGCTGCGAAAGCGGGTGTCAACAGCCATCCCAGAAGAATTGTTGCTATGGTCTTTTTGCTGATGGCGTTCATACCTTTCACGAGTCCGACCCCGACTACAGCACCGACAATGGCCGATGAAGTCGATACTGGAATTCCGAGCAAGGAAAAGAAATGCATACCAAAAGCAGACGATATTTGGGCAACAAATGCACCCGGTATATCCAGAGGCGTTATGCCCTTGCCGACCGTATCAGCGACTTTTCTTCCATAGGTCACCGCGCCAAGAGCGATGCTTACCCCCCCCATGAGAAGTAAAAGTTTGGGAGGAAGAATCCCAAGATTGGCGATCGGGCCAACCGCATTGCCCGCATTGTTGGCGCCCATCGAAAAAGCAACGTAACATGCCGAGCCGATCGCCAACCAGCCCAAGGTGTTTTGAAAGAGAAACGAAATAACTTCAAATCTACGGAAAATCAATCTTAACAGATGCATTAAGCCAAACGATAGGGCCATAACCATAAGCGGGCAAATCACCCAGCTTTCGGCAATAACGATAAATTTTGAAAAATCAACTTCCGCATTAACCGCAAGACCGATACCGACAACACCTCCTACAATCGCCTGGGATGTGGAGGTCGGAATTTTAAAAAAGGTTGCCAGGGTAACAAAAAAACCGGAACACACCAAAGCGATAATAACCGCCAGATAGCTCAGATCGGTTTTTACGATCCCCCGGCCGATGGTTTTCATCACATATTGACCCTGCAGGAAAGCGCCCAAAATAGAAAAGATACCCACCAGAATTACGGCATTTCTATAGGAAATGAGTCCGCAACCAACAGAAGTGCCCACACAATTGGCCGTATCGTTTGCACCGATATTCCAGCCAACATATGCGCCGGCACCGAGTATAAGTAGTAATATGGGCTCTATAATATGAAGACCTCCACCAGGCTGCCCCGCCAGAGCCACCGTCAAAAAATAGAACGTCAAAATTAAGTAACTTCTTTGATTTTATATAAATTTAATAATAAATCAAAGTATTAAATCAAGAAATGAGGATAATAAATACACGGCCTGCGTCGCGGATCCGGTAGGGTTAATTAATATTTCGTGGTTATCTGGAAAGTTCCAGTCGTTTACGTCCGATAGTGATCTCACCACGAAGATCACAAAGGCAGGATGAATAAATTTACACCCAGTCTTCGTGCCCTTCGTGGTTGAGAAAAACTAACTTGGGCTTTCTGCATAACCGTATAAGATTTTTTTTATTTTAATATAGCTTCTAATACACCTTGCGGCGGGAAAAACCTCTTCCGATCACGTTGAATGTGTTATCCGTAATGCAAAAAGCATCTAAATCGATACTGAAGACAGCTTCTTCAACGCGCTTGAGCTGGAAATTATTGACGACGGTCAGAAGAACCTTTTTGCGTCTGCCCGTATAACCGCCACGTCCATATAACAGGATAACGCCACGCTGGATTTTATCCATGATTCCCCTGGCGATCGTATCGGACTTCTCTGAAATAATAAATAGCGGTATGTTCAACACAAAGTACCAGATTCCCGGTGAAAGGCCCCCGAAGATATAATAGATGAGCAGGCTGAGCCCAGAAAATCCGCCCGATATAAAACCATGCGGAAGGGAAAAATGCAAAACAACCGCGAAGAGGATAAACCACCAGATACAGATAATTTTATGAGGGCTTTTTTTGCCAGGGTGTTTCAGAATGCATGCAAAAAAGCAGCGACGAGAACCAGTGACAGGGCATTGGCAGTCATACCATCAGCCGCTCCCGGAGCCGAGTTTTGAACAGACCTTGCGATAGCTCGAAATTTCTTTGGAAAGATCCATTACTGTAAGGTGATGGCCTAAATCATCGGGTGAGAAAAACAGATATTTGAAAATCTGTTTCTCCAGAGCTGTGGTTTTCTTCCACAGCAATCGAATTCGGTGTTTGTCCCCCGGCTCAGTGCCGTACCTTTCCTGGATATAGCGCATGCGCTCATCCAGTGAAACGATGCGGTCATGAAGTACCCGCTTGTCGGCATAATTGATAATCACGGCTTCTGAGAGATTTTTGGGATCGGCATAATCATCCAACCGCACATGCTGTCGCACGAGATGACCAATCTCCGGATAGCCCAGATCAGTCAATTCCTGCCCGCCGGTAAACGCGTGGTTTTCCGCGGTTTCAAAACTGCGGGTCTTGGTGATATCATGCAGCAAACCGGCAGCCTGCACCAGCTGCCCATCCAGTTGAATCCCTTTAGATTCGAGATGGTCTACCAGACACATAGCAACCCGGCATACCTGAATGGAGTGGGCCACGATGTGTTTGGGCATCTGCATGTCGCACATCAACTGAAAACAATCATTTTGGGAAGGAATATTCATTTCGCCAGGATTGAATCCACCATTTCGGCAAACCCGTGACCGCCTTCCTGCCGGGTCACATAAGTCGGCTTATGTTTAATTTTTTCTTTGAATTGTAAAATATTGGCCACACCCACCGAGTGCGGAAAGAATCGGAACATGGGCACGTCATTGGGAGAATCCCCGATAAAGATAACGTTTGTTTTTACGGCTTCCAGCTCGTCTTTAAACACTTCTGCAAAGAGCATCCGGGTCATGGTGAGTTTGTCATATTCACCAAACCAGCCATTGACATGAATCGAGCTGATTTTGGCCCGGGCGCCTGCTTCTTCGAAGAGGGTAACAATTCGATCAACGTCTTCTGTGGACAACGCGGCCACGTCCTCACAATAATCAATGGCCAGATCGGTTTCCCGATAGGCCTGATCCGCAGATACCCGGCAGCCGGGGATTTTTTTTAGGATCTCCAGTTTGAGGGTCCCCAGTTTTTCGCGATCGGTGCTGCGTTGCCCTTCTGACCTAAAATAACGCCGCCGCATTTTGCGCTGCCTGTTATCGTAATAGAAATAAAAGGCGCCGTTTTCCCCGACGATACCGTCCACCGGCCACATACGGGCGATGTGGTCACACCAGCCCGCCGGCCGACCCGTAATGGGAATCATGCATATACCGGCTTTTTGGATACGCTCCATCGCGCCAAACACAACGGCCGGCAGCCGGCCTTTGAGCGTCAGGGTGTCATCGATATCCGCCAGAACATATCGAATCTTTTTTTTGATGGTTTTGGGCATTTGACCGATTGGCTTCATTATTCTACCCCTGGGGTATTTTTAAAATAAATACTGCAGGTGATGCTTACAGATGTCGCATTAAACTTGTCAACAGGAAATAATTAAACCCCAATGAAAGTGATTTATGCAATATAATGGTCAAAAAAATCTGGATCTTTTTGTTTCTAATCCAAAGAAAGTGTAATAAAGTATAATTTAATTAACCACACTACCCTGCTTGATCATCGATCTAGTGAGAGAGGACATGCAAATTGAGGGAAGAACTGTTCACTGCCATGGAAAAGGCGGTCCAGGAAGTCAGGCAGTGGCCGCAAAAGGAAGTCCAGATTTTTCATCATAATGATTCCGATGGCCTCACCTCGGGCGCCATCCTCACAAAAGCTTTCACAAGAGCCGGTTTTAAGATTCAACGCTCCTGTCTCGAAAAACCGTATCCGAAGTTGCTGAATAAAATCTACGACCAAACGGGCGGGTTAATCATATTTGCGGATTTTGCCGGCCGGATTGCCCCTCTGCTGTCAGAATTAAACCAGGGCCGGAACCTCACCTTGATTTTGGACCACCACGTGGCCGAAGCTGCCACCGACCCCATGGTGCACAACCTGGATCCCGATCTTTTTGGTCTCAAGGGTGATCGCGATATTTCCGGATCCACCACCTGTTATCTGTTTGCAAAGACGCTGGATGCATCCAATGTCGACCTTGCCCCGATCGCTGCCATCGGTGCGGTGGGCGATGAGTTTTTTGTGGATGGCTGTCTGGCCGGCGAAAATCGGGATGCTGCCGCTGAAGCGGTTAAACAGGGGCAACTGGAAATTCACAAACACGAAGACGGTGAGCGTTACTATATAATTACGCCCGGTGGGCCCGTTGCCTGTGATGAACTTGGCGCCTATCTGGACACCCTGGGTGCTGCCGGCTATTATCAAAATGGACCGGACATGGGAATCAAGGTCTGTCTGGAGGGCGCTTCGGCTGAATCCGACCGGATGCTGAAACAGCTGCAGGCCATCCAGAATAAAGCCTTTGAGAGGGAAATTTCAAAAATTCAATCTGCCGGATTGAAAAAAACGGCCACCATCCAGTGGTTTCATGTCAAGAACCGCTTTGCGCCCATGGGCGTTAAAATGATTGGCGTGTTCTGCGATGCCATCAAAAATTCCGCAGATGTCGATCGGCATCGCTACCTGGCCGGTTTTCAGCTCATCCCCAACAAAATTCCGGGTTTCGGCCTCATCGAATTCAACGAAGTTAAAATTTCCATGCGGGTTTCAAGTCAGATAGAAGCAGAAATCCGGGCCAACAAAAAAATGGGGCTAAACGTCTTATTGCCTGAAGCAACCAACAAACTCGGCGGTTTCTCCGATGCCTGCCACACGCTGACAGCTGCCACCACGGTGGCCATCGGCAAAGAGGAAGCGCTAATTCAGGAAATGGAGCAAATTCTAGAAGCGGCTCCATAACCCCATATTATGCCCGATAGCCGCGTTACAAGCCGATCCAAAATGCTCACATACTATCCGTGTATGCTCCACTTTCGAATCGCCTTTACGCCTTGCTCTCGAACATAATCTACGGTTCTGTAACCGCTTCTAATTAAATTAATCAAAAAAGAAGGAGTTGACCATGGGTAAAGGATCAGCGTTTGGCAAGACCATACTTATTGGAGATGCATTTGTGCTGCGGGAAGTTCCGGCCATTGTCTCTTCTATTCCCTTTGAAACCGAGTGTGTGGTTGAAAGGTTGAATGACGGACAGGGTTGGACAATGGTAGACAACCGCACAGAAGTCCCGGGATACAAGGACAAGAAAAAAGACCAGCAAGTCGACTCCATCAACCGAATTCTGGAAGTGATGAACGTTGATGTTCAAAAAAACCCCATTAAAATCACCTATGGCGGATCGCTGCTGGCCGGCAGCGGCGTCGGTGCCAGTGCCGCCAGCTGCGTTTCCCTGGCCCGGGCGCTGAACAATGAATTCAATCTGAATCTTCCAATTGAGGAAATCAATCAAATCAGCTGGGAAGGCGAATTTGCCTATCACGGCATCCCCAGCGGCGTTGACAATACGGCTTCAACTTTCGGCGGGTTGATCCTTTATCATATCAAAAACGGAGAAAAGACCTGGGAGCGTATCAATTTAAAAGCACCGGTTGAAGTGGTTTTGGGCAATAGCGGGGTGACAGCCGATACCTCGAAATTGGACGCGCATGTAGAGGCCCAGCAGGAAAAAGAGCCTGATGTGTTCAAAAAGCGGCTGCAAACTGTCAGAAACCAGGCATTTGAAATGCAAAAGGCATTGGAGGATTACGACCTGGACAAAGTGGGTCGAATCATGACCGCCAATCACAAGATTTTAATCGACATGGATCTTTCCCATGAAACGCTGATTTATCTGTGCAATATGGCGATTGAACTCGGTGCTCTGGGCGCCAAAGTGACCGGTGGAGGACGGGGTGGTTACATGAACGCTCTGACACCGGGCAAGGAACTTCAAGATAAAGTGGCTTCTGCCATGGAAAATGAGGGCTACAAGGTAATACGGGCAACAATTGGAGGAGGTTGATAGTATTAACTAACACCGAAGATGAGCGTTTCAAATTGAAAAAACGGAGGATCTTCGGGGAGTGCTGGCAAGTCGCAGCAATATGCGCTACCTGGCACACTCTGCGGAACCGCGTTCTCCTTCGGAAGCAGCCCCTCCGGGCAGGAAGTTGGGCCTGGATTCTTTACTCTTTCTTTTCTTTTGTGATGCTGGATATTTCTTTTAAAACCTTCTCCAGGTTTTCCAGTTCTCTGCCGTATTCAGCCCAATTTCCCTGGCGCAAGTAATCCTTGGCTTTATTATAGTGTTCCAGAGCCAATACGCCGAGATTAGAAATATCTTGAGTTTGAGCTGTGGATGGGGAAGTCAATTGTTGGGGGAACATCTGCCCGCCCAATAACCGGCCCAAGGCCTTATCAAGATTTTCCTCCATAATTAGGCGATCGCCGAAAACGACAATCACCCTTTTTAATTCCGGTAGGGCCGCAGCCCTTGATGTGTCCTTTTGTGCAGAAACCAGCCGACCGCCTCTCTGGGATGCTCCGGCTGGGGAGGATTCGCTTTCTTCCTGTTTTGCTTCTAGATAAACCGGCTCGACATAGATAAATGAATCACTGAGGGGAATAGCCAAAAGATTGCCTCTGATGACTCTGGAACCTCGCTGACCCCATAAGCTCAACTCCCGAGAGATCTCCGTTTGCTGATCCACCCGGGCTTCAATCTGCATCGGTCCATAGACCAGTTTTTCCTTGGGTAGTTTGTAGACTAACAGATTTCCGTAATTGGGCAGGTCACTTCTGGCTGCCAGCCAGCCAATCATATTATCTTTCTTGGAAGGGGTGAAAGGGGTCATCATGAGAAATTCCTCTTTTTCCTCTTCGGGCAGCTTTAGAATGATATAGTAAGGTTCCATTTCCTGCCGGCTATCACCATATAACTCATCCGGAATTTGCCAGAGATCTTCCTGGTTATAGAAGACCTGCACATCTTCCATGTGATATTCCGTATATATATCCACCTGTATTTTAAAGAGGTCCTTGGGATAGCGGATGTGCTTTTTCAGATCAGCAGGCATTTCCTTGAAAGGCTTGAATAGACCGGGGAATATACTCGCATAGGTTTTAACAATAGGGTCTTTTTCGTCAATAATGTAAAAAACCACATCTCCATTATAGGCATCGACAATTACCTTGACTGAGTTCCGGATGTAGTTCAGTTCTTTATTTTTGAGGCGGCCATAAGATCGGCGAGAATAAGGATACATATCAGAGGTCGTGTAGGCGTCTTGAATCCAATAGAGCTTCCCCGCGGAGACCACCAGGTAGGGATCAGCGTCATAATCGAGAAATGGGGCGATCAACCCCACCCGCCTGGCAATCCGGCGGTTATACATTATTCTGCTCTCCGGGCTTAAATACGTGGTAAATAGTATCTGGGGATCCATATATTCTATGGCAAATAAAAGTCTTCTGAAAAACGATTTGATCGGGACACCGCCTCTTCCCTGATAGATGGTATAGACGTTCTTTTCCCCCTTGGGGTAGTCAAATTCCTCGGTCTTTGTCTTAACCAGAACATACGCAGCCGTTTTTTCTCCATAATAGATCTCAGGGCGCTCGATCTTCAGGTCAGGTTCAAATGAAGGCGGCAGGTCTTTGATGAAGAGGCGGGGCAAACCCTCGCCGGTCACTTCATTGACCGGGCTTGCGGCCAATCCGTAACCATGGGTATAGATGAGGCGTCTGTTGACCCAGGTATTTGCCTGGGGCGGAAGTTGATCGATCATCATCTCCCGGGCGGACAGCATGACCTGTCGATACTGGCCGTTGATAAGATAACGATCAACGTCGATATTGTTAAAATCGTAATATAGCCGAATGGTTTGAATTTGCCTGTAGGTCTGGAGCAAAGGCCGCTCGTCCCAGATTCTGATATTTTGAATCGTTGCATCATGCCGCTTGATGTCCTCCGCACTCAATTGGTTATTAACTGTAAAATTGACTTCTTTTATCCTATCGAGGTTGTAGGCTTTACGGGTATAATCAATATTGTAGGCGATATAGGGTGCTTCTTTGGCTAATTCATTGGGTTTAACGACAAATTTTTGCATGAGGATGGGAAGCAGACTCGCAAACACCAACACAGCCGCTAACCAAATTGCGGCACTTAGCCAAAGTAATTTAAATCTGAATTTGAAGGCGCTTAAAAAAACAACCGCGGCAAAGCCCAGGGAGACAATCATCACAACCCTATAGGCCAGGATCTTGATATGGACATCGGTGTAGCTGGCACCGAAAGCAGGTCCCTGGGTAGAATACAGGAGTCCATATATTTTCAGATGATAACTCCAGGCCAGGAGTAGAACAATGATTCCAGCCAAGAAAATCAGGTGTTTTTTGACATTTGAGGCAACCTTAAATTTGGGAAAAGCGGGTGCAGCACCCTCTACTTGACTGAATTCACCCTCAATTTGGAGGGCACCATTTTTTAGATACCATCCCACAGCCACCAGACCGGCCGCAACGAAAAGAACGACCAGCCCGTCTCGAACGAAAAGGTAAAAGGGAAGAGAAAACAGATAAAACCCGATGTCCCTGTTGAAAATAGGATCCGTGCTGCCGAAAGGTTGCTGATATAGATAGCGCAGGAGCAAATTCCATTGATAAGCGCCCTTTGAGGCAATATAAAAACTGGCAAACAGAATACAGGCGATGAGGATCGAATTTAAGGCCCTGTTTGAAAGGCCAAGTTGGGCCACATAATCGTCGGCCGCTTTAATGCCCAGCCCCGACCCACCGCCCGAGTGTAACCTTTTGGCGACGTAAAGGTTAAGGCTTATGATAAGAATCAAAAACAGCCATATTATGAAACCAAACCCGAATTTGCTTAAAAGCATGGTCCAGAAAACAGGCGAAAAGCCTAAATTTTCGAACCATAGCCAGTCCGGATAGATTGAAACCCCAGACCAAAGCAACAGCACAGCAACAAGCCCTAACCCGATCGCAAGTAATTTCTTATTCATATTTGTCCCCCCTAAGGGATACCGTCAGCAAAACGCTCAAATGGTTCAGCTATTAAGAAATCGGAATAAATGGTTAACGGAGGGTAGCAGTTTTCCCTGCGAAAAGAAAGGGGGGGTATTATCAAATTTCTGATTTTTTGGGTTCATAGCCGGAATCCACAATTGAGCCGAAGTGTGGGTTTCGTATCCCTAATATACAATAGCAGATGATAAATCTAATAATCAGGAAATTTTTTGGCTGGGGGTATACAAAGCTACGCTGGCGCTTGTAATATTAAGATGATATCTCAACAAAATTGCGATTTTCTCCAGAGATAAGGAAAACAGGTCAAAATTCAAATTTTCACTCGTTCAGGATGGAAAGCTCCCTGTCTTTGTTCACCCAGATCTTGAGATCGGCGAATATAATTTGAGGATAGATCCATTTATTGTAGGAAATGAACTCCTCGTCTGAATGGGCCAGAGCCTGAAACACTGTGTAACCCCTTTCCTGCATATCCACCAGGAGCCGAAGGCCGCGAATGACAATATCCTCGCTCGTAAAAAAGATATTCAAATTGGGGAACCGCTCCCGTATTTCATACTGCATGGACATGATGCCGTCCAAAAGGATCACCCTATCATGTTGAATGCGCTGGGGAGAGTCATGGGTGCCGGTCTGATGGTTGTAAACAGGTAGGTCTATGGGCTTGCCTTCGTGAATCAGGGTTTTCATCTGGGCGATCATTTTGGGCATATCAGAGGACTGGGGATCGTACCCGCTAAAGCCTCGCCTATCGCGGGTTTTCCGGTCCAGAAGATAGCCGTCTAAAGGCACGTGAACGGCACTGACCCCGCGATCAGCCAGAAAGTCAACCATCTGGTGGCAAACCATGGTTTTACCGGAAGCAGCCGCGCCTGATACGGCCAGAACAAACGCCGTTCCTGGAGCATATCGCGCAAGGGGCGGGGTTTTTTCCGGAACCAGAAAATGTTCAAAAATATGCTGGTAAATGTGCATGGGTCTGTTCATCGCCCAATTAATTCCGAATGCCGATGGTGCATGTTTTACCGCCGGACAACATGGTGGCCTTTCCGTTAACCTTAACCGGCTGCCGCATTTTGATTGCGCCTTTTAAAGTAAGCTTGATCTTGTCCTGCGATAGATCGATGTGATAGCGGACTTTTCTATGGCGCACTTCCATCACCAGCCGCTCCCAGTGGCCGGGCAGGTGAGGGGTGAACTGAGGAATCGGTTTGGAAAAATCGATTCCGACAAAATAACGCGTAATCACGTCCAAGGTCCCGGCCATGACGCCGCAGTGGATACCCTCGGGTGTGGTGCCGCCCTGGGTATCGTATATATCCGACTCCATGGCTTCCACAAACCATTGCCAGGCCGTCTCTTCATTGTCCATATAGCTTGAAATGATTGCGTGAACCACCTTGCTCAAGGTTGAGCCATGGCTGGTGCGTTGCTCGTAGTAGTCATAGTTCTTCTTCATCACTTCGACTGGATCCAGCGCCGCATAACCCAACTGTGTCAGAATGTCGCACACGGCTTCCGGGGAAAGCACATAATAGGTCATGAGCGTGTCGGCTTGCTTAGCCACCTTATAGGCATCCGGTGAGTCATCCTCGGCTTTTAAGATGCGGTCCATGCGGTGGATGTTTCCGTACTTTTCCCGGTACTGGTCCCAGTTGAGCTCCTTCAATCCCATGTAGCCGTCAAATTGACTGATGATTCCATTTTCGGTCATAACCACGTTGAGTTTTAGACGTATTTCTTGCCACTTCTTTGTCTCATTAATATTAAATCCGATTTTTTTCTTTAGTCGCTTGAGGATGCCCGTCGAAAAGGAATCAATGGCTTCCATCGTTTTTTCCAGCAGCCACACGACTAGTATATTGGTGTAGGCATTGTCTTTGACACCGGGATCATCAGAACCCGGCAGCTTTTCATGGAACTCATCGGGCCCCATGACCCCTGCAATTGAATACTTGCCGGAAACACTATCCCATTGGGCGATGCTGGCCCAGAAGCGTGCAATCTCCAGCATCATTTCTGCACCGTATTGACGAAGAAATTTTCTGTCGCCGGTATCTTCAACATAACGCCAGACATTGTAAAAGATCGCAATCGAGACATGCCGTTGGCGACGGCTTAAATCTGGACCCCATGAATCGTCAGCAGGGTTGTAATGAACGGACTGAGTTTCTTCATCACTTCCGTCCGCGGTCTGCCAAGGATACATGGCGCCCCTGTATCCGTTTTCCGCGGCGTACTGGCGGGCACCGTCCAGCCGCCGATATCTATACATCAGCAACGCCCTTGAGATCTGGGGAAATCGAAGGTTGTAAAACGGCAAGATGAATAACTCGTCCCAGAAAACATGACCCCTGTATGCCTCCCCATGAAGGCCGCGAGCGGTTATCCCGGCGTCGATCCTGACATTGTGGGGTGAAGCGGCCACAATCAGATGATAGATGTGTAGCCGGGTCGTCTTCTGCATAAAGCGATCGCCGTCAATGCGAATGTCCGCTACTTTCCAAATATTAGCCCAGGCGCGTACATTGGGCCGGTAAACATCCGCAAAGGATTTGATTTTTGACAGCGCCAGCCTGCCTGCCGTCTGCGGATTTTTGACCCCTTCATCAAGCGATGTAAAAACGCTAACCATCTTTTCAAGGCGGCAGGTGTTGTTTTCAGCCACATTCAGGGTGAAAATTTCGGCGATATAGCCCTTTCTGCTTTGAATTTCCCCGGCGGACCTGATGTGGCTTTTTCCCTGATACAGAATCGTTTTGGCGTGCATCACAATTTGATATTTGGACCTGTTCGTTTCCGTGTGTAAAAAGACCGTGCGGCCTGCTTTACCCTGGGATATCGGGGATAGATGCTTTTGATTCAACTGGCGGTAGCGGGCCACGTTGTCGTTGATGATCCTCCCATCTAATGCCGATCTGATACGGATTGTACCGCTATAGTTCAGGGGTGTCACATCGTATTGGAGGGCGCACAGATGGGGATCATGCATGGATGCGATGCGGCGGCTGCTGATACGCGTGATTCTTCCCCGGGCGTCCTTGGCTACGATGGTTCGTGCCACAACTCCTTCTTTCATGTCCAGATGGTGTTTATAGCTGAGAATTTTCATCTTCAATGGGCTGATGTAGTCGGAGCGTCCAATGGCCAGTTCCACCAGCGTCCAGTTGGGACAATTGACGAAATCGTTGTTGTAAATGCGCTTCCCGCCCACCATAGTGCCAAGTTTGTTGTACACACCGGCTATGTAGGTGCCCGGATAGTGAACCTCAGACGAGGATTCTCCTTCAAAACTGCCGCGGTTTCCTAAATAACCGTTGCCAATCGCGGTAAGGGTTTCTCTGAGCTTTTCGTCGGCCGGATTAAAATGGTTGTAAGTGAGGTCCCAACCGTCGGCGGCAATCCCTTCATCAAACCATGTCTGGATTTCAGCCACCGAGATCTCACTCATATCGGAGACAACCAGATCCGCACCGTTTTGAATCAGTGTGTCTCCATCGATTTCCCTTGCGATGCCAAGCGTCAGTCCGAAATTCCCGTTTTTGCCGGCCTGCACACCAGAGATGGCATCCTCCACTACTACGCACTCGTGGGGTAACAAATCCAGGTTTTTAGCGGCGACGACGAATATGTCCGGGTCCGGCTTGCCTTTTAGATTCAGTTTGCGAGACACGATACCACATACGCGAGTTTCAAAATGCTTCTCGATATTGCCAAGCTCCAAAATGAGTTTACAGTTGCGACTAGATGAAGCCACGCCGATTTTTATACCTCTTTGCCTGCACGCCTTGATAAAGCTTATAGTTGACTCAAAAACATCGGGACCTTCTTTACGAAGTATTTTCTGGAAATCCTTGTTTTTTCTATTGCCCAGCCCGCAAACGGTTTCCTTATCCGCCGAATCGTCATAGTCACCGAAAGGCAGTTTGATTCCCCTGGACTCCAGAAAACTTTCCACGCCTTTCATGCGGGGCTTGCCGTCCACAAATTCCAAATAATCCCTTTCCTGGTCAAAGGGAACAAATGGCGTGCTGTCACGGTCAGCCTTCTCTTTCAAATAGTCGTTGAACATACTTTCCCAGGCCAGGCCATGCACTCTGGCGGTTCCCGTTACCACGCCGTCCAAATCCAGAATTACGCCTTTAAATTTTTTTCTTGTCACCGCTTCACCTTTCGCATTTTTTTATTTTTGAGTGCCCGCCAATTGATTTAAAATAGCGATGAGCATGTCGGGTTCCGGCACTGTCACCGCGTTGGGACATATGGCCTCTGCCTTTTCGGCCAATTGTGGATCTTTGGTTACAAAAACCGACCATGTATCAATGCTTTTTTCCATTACAGCCTCCAACATGGGTAGGTCGGAGCCGGTGTCGCCGCAAACCAGGTGAGGCCCGCTTCCCATATTGAGACAAAGTTCCTGGTCCAGGAATTTGATAGCCTCTTTTTTGTCAAAATCCTTCAGCCCGGCGGCCTCGTCTGCAACCGTGAGGATGATCTCGATATCCAAGCCTGTGTCTTCAATTTTTAAGTTTTCTCCTGACGGATCCAGCTTATGAACAATTCGCTTAATCACGTCTAAAAACTTTTGGGATCTTTCCTCGGAAATGGATCCGCTGATGTCTTGCCTGGCAATAGTAGTTTGACCAAACTTCTGTTGCAGACCCGATCCGATCAGAGAAAACCTTTCATACGCTTCGTCTTTAACCAGGGCTGTCAAACGCTGGTTAAGTCGATCGATGAGCTGTTGCTTTTCAATGTCAATGGGAAAACTTCTCCGAGTACCGGAAAGGTCTATAAATTCTCGCCCTTTCGAAGCGGCGTAGATGACGGTCTGTTCGGGAAGCGTGCTCACATCCACAATACCAGTATTTTTCAGCGGTGCCGAAGTTATGATGATGGGGTTGGTTGCGCAATTTTGAGCAAACCGGGACAAAAACAGTGCGTTATAAACCGACTGGATGGAGGTGCCGTAGCGGCCGCAGTAGTTGTTGATGGTTCCGTCCCGGTCCGTAATAAAACAGTTGAACCGCTTACCTTCGAGTTGTTTCACTCCGTTTTGTACATGGGATGAAAAATCCGAGTGCAGCGATTCCAGATAGGATAAAAATTGCTCTTCGCCGTTTTCCAGATAAAAAATATCTTTTTGAAGCTCTGCGATTTCATAGAAAAGATCCACTTGGATGCCGGCCGATCCTTCAATGATTAAATCAGCCTTGTAGCTCCCTTGGCTGCAGTGCTCCAACGAGGCCAGTGCATTTTTCAAATTGCGGATCTGTTTTTGTTCAAATGGTTGAAGAGAAAAGATCCGGTTGACGATAGCGGTTCGAACCGAACGGGTTTTCTCCATAAGGTCGTAGAACGATTTAAGTGTGTCGATTTCCTGATTCTGGATCATCCGGCACCTCAAAATGTGTCTTGTAGTCCGCAGGTTATATATTGATCACGGGTAGCACACTCATGATATTGTGTGCCAAAAAATTATTAATTAAACATGCCAAGCGAGTCTCATTAACGCATTGCTGCAACGAATAATTATTGTGGATCGGTTGGCAAATGAACTCCGCTCTTCACATAGATATCTTCTCAATATCCAAGTCTTAGCAAATGCATTGATATATTCAGAAAAACATAGTTTTGAGAATTTTGCAGATAAGAACCTGATATTAAATTCTTTTTGGCGACAGTTTGCCATCAAAAATTGACTGTGAGATTTTAAGGTATATATAAATTACAGCAACTTTGTTAATTTTACCGGTACGATCTGGATATCGCAAGGTTTTTAAAAAGGTGACACTGCATCGTCTGATATGGGATTATTTGATTTGAAAATTCTTGCCATAATTACGGCTAACGCTTTTTGCGGATTACACAAAGGCCAAAATACAAAAATTCAGCCTATTGGAAATTTTGGATTGCGTGCCTTACGACACAATTTAGGATGGATTCGAATTAATTGTATATAGGGCATATCAATCAAAAAATCCGAATTTTAAAATAAGGGATGCCAATCTGAAAAAAATAGGCTATCCGAATTGATTCCCGTGATAGCCGCCGAATAGAAAAAATTTGAAAAAAGCAGAAAACAACCATTATTTACAATCACCATGGATATTGATATGGCTTCTTTTTAGCGGTTAGCTTCAGCATGCTTTTATCCATCATCCCGCTGAATTGTAAACCAACTCCCATCCTACATTATGGATCGTTCGCAACCAAAACAAATACCGTTAATCGCAGACGCTAATCCGGAAAACGTTAACGTCCTGAAGACGATGCTGGCTTCTGATTACGACATAAAAGTCGCCGCTGACGGAGAGAAAGCGATCAGGCTCGCCTCATCTTCGGTTCGCCCCGGATTAATCCTGTTAAACAACATGATGCCGACTGAAGGTATGTACGAGATTTGCAGAAAGCTAAAAGCGAACAAAACCACTACGGATATTCCGATTATCCTCCTTGCGGAGCCGACCACGGAAGACACGGAAGCAAAGGGATTTGAACTAGGCGCCGCGGATTACATAACGAAGCCCTTTAAAAGATCTGTGGTCAGTGCCAGGATCCGGACCCACTTAGAGCTGAAGCGTTATCGGGACAATCTTGAAAATAGAGTAAAAAAGCGGATAAACGAGCTGCATGAGGAAATTAAGGAACGTAGAGATATTGAAGATACATATCGTGCTCTTGTAGAACATGCGAGGGACGGAATTGCAATCATCCAGGATTTTAAAGTCAGATATGCAAATCCCGCGTTTAGCAAAATGATCGGCTTTTCCGAAAAAAAACTTATTGGCACACACCTTAAAAAATTCATTTCAGAGGAAGAATTTATCAAAAATACCAAACGATATTCCGACAGGATCGCCGGTCTTAATTTACCCCGCATATATAAATCCCAGATTATTCATTCAGACGGATCTACAATTGATGTCGAGCTTAATGTTAGCGTTGTGCCGTATGGAAGATCACTTGCCGCCTTGGTATTTGTTCGTGATATACGCGAAGAGGAGGCCTGGAAATATTTGACATGACAGTCAATAAATACAAACTCCACGGTGGTATAAAAGTACGCGGGAGTGAACAGCCAATCAAATCTGTGTAAGACCCTGTCAGAAGGGTCAGAACGGGCGGTTCAATCTGGCCTCCAGGTGCCAGCGGTTCAGCAATCAGTTTGTATATCGGTTTATTAAATTGTTTTCCGCTGGAGATTTTTTATTTCTATTGTTCCAGTTGTTCCAGAAATTGATCAACCGAAAGTGTCTGACCCAGCAGCGGGAAAATTTTCGCTTCAGCATGATTTTGCTCTTCTTCTGAGCTAGTAGCGGTGGCATCCTTCATTATGGTCACACCATACCCCTTGTCATAAGCTGTACGAGCAGTGCTCTCAACACAAAAATTAGTCAAAAAACCACCAATTACGACGTTCTTAATATTGGCTTCCTTTAACAATTCGTCCAGATTGGTTTTATTAAAACCACACAAGGTGCACTTGCCGCCGACAATCTCATCCCCTTCCTGCGGCTTTAATTCGTCAATAATCTCAGCCCCCCAGGTCCCTTCACGAAAGGCATCGCCATCTGCCACAGCTTTGACAATTCCCTGCATTTGATGATCTTCGAAATATTTTTCATTAAATACAAACGGTGAATGGATAACCAAAGCGCCTTTTTTGCGCGCTCCTGCCGCCAGCTTCGCGGCGTTTGGAATCGTATTCTGCCGGGCAATTTCACCCTTGACGCCGTCATGCAGTTTGCCCCCTTCTTTACAAAATTCGTTTTGAAATTCTATTAAAACGACTGCTGTTTCTTTTGCCTTCATTTTGTTGCCTCCTTTCATTTGGATTTGCGGCTGAAATAAAGATTCAGCAAGGCAAGCAGCGATGTACCCACGATCAGCAAAAAAGAAATCGCATTAATAACCGGTGTGCTGCCGTCTCTGACCTGAAGGTATAAATTAATCGGCAGTGTGGCTTCGTATCCCACCAAAAACAGCGTGGTGTTGAAATTTTCAAAAGACATCAGAAACGCCACCGCTCCCGCCCCAATAAGGGCCGGTCTTAAAAATTTTAAAGTGATGTGCCAGATGACCTCGAACCGGTTGGCACCCAGATTCATGGCCGCCTCCTCCAGGGTGCGATCAAATTTGCGCAAGCGTGCGGAAACCACCAGTGTAACCAGGGTGGCGATAAAGGAAAACTGCCCCAGGACCACCAGCCAGAATCCGGGCCGAAACAATTCCACATCCAGATTCCAACTCGTCTCGAAATGGGTCCCCAGGGTATTGCTGAACAACAAAATGGATATCCCCAGAATTACACCCGGTACGACCAGTGGCGCCAGCATCAAAAAATAAAGCCCTTGTTTGAACCGAAAATCTTCCTGCTCGAATAAAAAAGAGGCGCATGTCCCCACCGCCAGCGACAGCAGGGTCACAAAAAAAGCGACCCGGAAACTGACCCAGATGCTGTCCAGATTGATTTGATCGTTAAAAATACCGACCCGTTGCGGCAAATTGGCCGTAAACCACTCCAGCGTAAATCCTTTCCACGGCAACGACGGGAACTGAGAATCGTTGAAAGCCAGCACGCAGGTGACAAACAGGGGTGCAAATAAAAAGACAAAATAAAAAACGATATAGAGCTTAAAGCAGCGATTATAGGTTTTGGAGGTTGGTAGCGTCCGGATCATTGTACCACCTTCTTTAGATTCTGCCGGGTCAGTTTGAGTCCCAGCCAGACCACGATTGAAGACAGAACCAGCAACAAAAAGCCGAAGGCTGATCCCTGGTTCCAGTTAAAACTGGCGATAAATTGATTATAAATCTGTTCGGTAAACCAGAGTGAGTTTTTCCCGCCCATCAAATTCGGCGTCAGGTAATTGCCCAGGGTTAGCATGAACACCACAATGGAGCCTGATACGATACCGGGGGTAGCATGCGGGATGATAATTTTAAATAAAATGGTCCACATGTTGGCGCCCAGATCATAGGCGGCTTCGATCAGACTGTTGTCCAGACTATCGAGCACCGAGATGATCGGCACCACCATAAAAAGCATGGAGGTATACACCAGGCCCAGTATCATGGTGGAATCTCTGTAAAGCATCTCAATCGGTTGCTTTAAAAGCCCCGCTTTCAGCAAAAAATGATTGATCACCCCGCTTTCTCTTAACAGGATCATCCAGCCGTAAACCCGCACCAGCTCGCTGACCCAGAAGGGCAACAGCAGCAGAACCAATAGAAACCCCTGATACTTTGGTTTGACCACTTTTGTGATGTAAAATGCCACCGGAAGGGCAATCACAAACGTCAGGAATGTAACCAGAATAGAGTAAATCGCGGTTCGTGCGAACGTCAGCCAGTAGATGGGTTCTTCAAAAAAATTTAAATAATTCTTCAGACTCCATATCTGTTGGCCTTCATCGTTTTCAATACGAAAAGACATTATCAACAGATCGATGTGCGGCAGCACAATCATCACAAACAACCATAGCACCACCGGTGCCAGGAAGAAAAACAACCCCCATCGCTTTTGACCCTTCAACACAATTTATACCCGTTATTGGTTGCGAGTTAATGCTAAAAATATTAGGAGTTGGGTGTCAGTCACCAGGTTCAAAGGTTCAGCGTTCAGAGGTTCAAAGGTTGAAAAAAAGCAATAGATGCTGAGGACTGAGCAAAAAGTTTGCCTGATGTCTGACACCCATCAGTTAAACCCTGAACCTTTGAACCCAGAACCCTTGAACTTCTAAACTTGTTTACTCAGTCCTAATTTTCCTTTCTAGGAAAACAGATGCCGGACTGTTCATCCCAGCCAATTTCGATTTTATCGTTTTTCTGGATGTAATCATACTGATGGGTTTGCGGCAAAGCGATGAGTAATTCCGTATCAGCGTCCAACGGGTGGGCCAGCAAGCGGCTGTTGGCGCCGTCAAAAAGCAGGTCTTTGACAACGACCTCGAATCGATTCAAATTGGCCAAACCCGCATCGGGTTGAATGAGCATGGCTTCGGGACGCAGGAAAAGATCAACTTCATCGCCAGGCTGCAATTGTTGCCGAATTTGGGTCCGGAATACCCTGCCGTCGGTTGTCTCAATCTCGGCGGTTTTCTGATCGCATTGCCGGATGCGTCCGGACCAGGTATTGTTGTCACCGACAAACTGCGCCACAAACGGTGTATCCGGGCTGTTGTATAAATTCTGAGGTGTGTCGATCTGTTCAAAAACGCCCTGGTTCATCACCGCCACATGGTCGGACATCACGAGAGCTTCGGACTGGTCATGGGTAATATAAACAAAGGTGGTGCCGACCTTGGCCTGTAGTTTTTTCAGCTCAACCTTCATTTGCTCTCGCAGTTTCAGATCCAGAGCCCCTAAGGGTTCATCCAGCAGCAAGACCGCCGGCTCCAGTACGAGACAGCGCGCAATGGCCACCCGCTGTTTCTGACCGCCCGAGAGTTGATCAACTTTTTTGTCATCAAAGCCGGTTAGATCCACACGTTCCAGAATCGTTTTAACCTTCTTTTGAATGGTGACTTTAGTGTCTCCGCGTCTGCGCAGGCCGAAAGCAATGTTTTCAGCGACGTTCATCATGGGAAATAAGGCCAGGTGCTGAAAAATGAGATTGACCGGGCGCTTGTTAGGGGGGATTCCGAGCATACTCTTGCCGCGAATTTCAATCGTGCCTGCAGTGGGTTCGGTCAGCCCGGCAATCATCCTCAACAAGGTTGTTTTGCCACAGCCGGACGGTCCCAAAATGGAAAAAAAGCTGCCATCGGCAACTTCAAACGATACATTGTCGACGGCCACAAAATCATCAAAGGTTTTGCTGATGTCCTTAACCGCTAAATCAATTTGCATCAAAAACCTTCTTGGCGAAGCTTTTTTTTATTTGAGTAAAAGTAAAATAATGGGTTAAGCGGAAAAAAATCAGATGCGTCATCCAACGGAACGGGACACTTAAGGGCGAGGCTATAGTGACCTATGCCTCGCCCTTAATAATCCGCCTGAGGCGGACCGATGGAAGCCTCCGGCTCGCCCGAAGGGTGAAAAATAATGAGATTAAATGATTTTCATCCATTATACTTGATCGGTAGTTTGATTTACTTCGCTGGTTTTCTTAACCTACTGTTATAAAATACAATTACAGCTTCTCATTATTTTTCATGCAAGATTCAGATTTTATTTGGCGGCTTTAACCTTATCCAGGATTTTACCTTCGATTTCCTCAAGCTTTGCCGGCACGGGTGGATACCACTTAATATTATCAACCGCTGCCTGGGGAAAGCTGCGCTGAAAATTTCCACGGATGTCGACGTTCGTCAACTCGATGGAACCCCGGGAAGCCGTCCCATATTTTTCCATATTCGTAAATTGAGCGGCGTTTTCCGGCTTCAGCATGAAGTTAATCCATTTATAGGCTGCATCAATATTTTTTGCTTTGGCGGGTATGGCAAAGGTGTCGATCCAGCCCAACGCTCCGCTTTTGGGTGCCAGGAAGTCGATATCAGAATTTTCCACATGCAGTTTCCAGCCACCATTGTCCCAGGCCATCGCCAGATAAACCTCTTCAGACCGCATGGATTGCAGCAAGGCATCGCCATTGGTCCAATAATTTTTAACAATCGGTTTGCCGTCGATTAGAGCCTGACCGACTTTTTCCATTAATGCCTGATAAGCATTGACATCACTGTATTTGGCGAAGGGATCATCGCCCATCGCGAATGCAATGGCAATCAGCGTCGGCCGTTTCAGCCGATAGCTGACACGCCCTTTGTACGCTTCGTTGAGCAAATCCGAGTAGTCCTTGGCATCCGCAGCAAATTTGCGGTTTACAATTAAACCGGATGTCCCCCAGCAAAACGGCACAGCGTGGGATTTGACGTTGACCATGGTGTTTAACTGCACGGCCTTGAGCATGGAAGGAATAATTTGAGCCGCATTTATCTTGGACATGTCAATCGGTTGATAAATTTGATATTTTTCCTGAACTGAAGAGATGCGGTCCTGGCTGGGTTGGGCCAGATCAAATCCCGCCCCGCGGGTAGCACGCAATTTGGCGATCATTTCCTCATTGTTGGAATAGGTCACCTTAACGGTTATGCCGGTTTCCTTTTCAAATTTTTCAACCAGATTTTTGGGCGCATAGCCTTTCCAGGTTAGCAAAGATAAGGTTTCGGCGGCGTACAGGCCACCCGAGAAGACGAGTACAAAAGCAGAAACCACGCATAAAACGAAAAGTTTTCTTTTGATCATGATGATCCTCCTTTCAATGAATTGAAATCCTGTTGATGTTTGAACTTTCCCCCACAGATAGAAATGAAATTAAAAAAATCTGAGCTAGATGAAGACCGAATTACCGATGCATCCCCGATTGAGAACAGTAATCCAATGATCGTTTGAAGAGAATATTCGAGTCAACGACCACCCGCACAGCGGGTGGCTTGGATTTTACCGCCATGCGCGGTAAAAGACAGGGGCGCGCAGTGCCCCAATCGTTGCGGGTGAAACCGGGTGCCAAACACCCGATTTGGAAAACCCAATCAAGCCGGCAGCTTTTACAGTTGGTCATGTAAAAGTTGTATTAATCGGCTTTGTCGGCTATTTAGAAAGGGTATTTTTCTGAGTTACATGCAACCCAAAAGAATCAAGTTTTCTGAAAAAAGTCAATCGATATATTTAAATTTGATCGGTGTTTGATAGTCCTCTATTTTTATAGAAATATTGGCGGGTAAAAAAATGGATTCGGGGTTAGAATTTTAATCTAACCGTGATAAGCTGGTCGCTTGCAAAAATGAAAAAGTTTACCATTGTGTGGGATTTTGACGGGACGATTCTGCCGCTCGAGCCGTTTGATAGCGAGCAGTCCCTCTTAATTCACGGCATGAATCGAGTGGAGAAACCGTTTGGGTGGCTTAAGAAAGGGTGTGCCAGAGCCATCATTTATGCCGATCGACGGGAGTGGTTACGCAAAACCTTCAAAAGATCTTACATTCATTTTCTAAAAGGCTTGCCCGTTTCCGCTCTGGATGAGGTCTGCCGCCGGCTGGCTGAAAAGATCACTCATGTGGATCGCCAAACCATACGCGCCCTGAAACACGATGGGCACACGATGCTGCTGCTCAGCTGTGGGACTGCTGATTTAAGTGAACGCATCCTCACATTTGCCGAAATCAGGGACTGTTTTAACTTAATAGAAGGAAACCGTTTTGAATTTGATGAAAACCGCATCAAGGGGATGGATCTTCGCCTGCCAGATCCGAAGGACAAGCTGCACATGGTGCACACGTTGAGTTTGTCCCCGGATCGCACCATCGTGGTCGGTGATGGTTATACCGATCTGCCCCTTTTGAATTGGAGTGCAATGCCGATTCTCATAGACCGCAGCGGCAAGAAAGAAAAACAATTTTCAGCTCATAATTTTTATTTTATAACGGCCATTCCGCAATTAAAGAATATTATCAAAAAATTTAAAAATTAGCGTTCAACGGAAAGATAAATGCAACATTCAAAACTGATCGTCTTTGATATGGATGGGGTTCTAATTGATGTCTCCGGGTCGTATCGCGAAACGGTTCGCCAGACGGTTAAACTCTTTTTTCAACAATCCCCGTCATCTGAAAAATTGCCGGAGCCCCTTTTTCCGCTGGCGGACCTGGCTGCGGTCAAGCAGGGTGGTGGATTGAATAACGACTGGGATCTATCTTGCCTGATCATCAGCCTGCTGTTTAACCAAATAGAAAAACCGCCGGTTTATGAGAGCAAAGACCCTTGGGCGCAGTATCAGGAAACGATCAGCCAGTGCGATATGAGTGCTTTAAGTGATTTTTTGACATCAACTCCAACACCGTTGTCGGATTCTCTGCGCAAGGTCGGTAAAACCAAAAATGCGTTTATTTACGGCTTATACACGGGTGATGTGGGCAGCGGCAACATCATCAAGCAAATTTTTCAGGAAGTGTATTTGGGAAAAGACCTTTTTGAAGCCACCTATGATCGGGCGCCGCAGTTTTACCAAGATGCGGGTTTGATCCATCGCGAACGGCTGCTGATTGATACAGGACTGCTTGAGAAACTGGCTGCAAAGCATGTTCTGGCGATCGCCACCGGCAGGCCCAGAGCCGAGGCAGATTATCCGCTGACTCATTTTGAGCTTGGCAAATATTTTGTAAAAATTATGGCGCTGGAAGACTGCCTCGAGCAGGAAAAGCGTGTTTTAAAAACAGAAGGCAAAAAGGTTTCTTTGAGCAAGCCTGATCCCTTTATGCTCGATGCCATTGCAGCGGTTTTGCAGAATCCGGTCGCTGATTATTATTATGTGGGCGACATGCCCGATGATATGGTGGCCGCAAAAAAATCGGCAGCCGGGTTCAAGGGCATTGGAATGCTTCTGTCCACCCCTGACAGAGTCCGCTTAAAAACGGATCTTCTGAATGCAGGCGCCGAGATCGTTCTTGATAATTTCGAGCAGTTAGATTCCTTTATCGAATCAAATTAAACCTGAATCTTGCTGGAAAACTAATGAGAATATGAAATTCTCAGACGCATGTAAAATTCAGCGGAATATTTTCTTGCGTTCGGGATCAAAGAGAGCCCGCTCGGGCTCGCGCGTGGCAGGGTAAATCTCCGTATAGCACTCTATTTCATAGCCATCTGAATGTCCGGCTTCGTCAGCCGGCACATACCCGTAAGCAATGGTTTTGGCGACACTGTATCCGTAGCCGACGCTGGTGGTCACGCCGATGACCTTGCCCTTATGAAGAATCGGTTCACTGCCCCGCAGCATAACCGGCTGATCAGCGTCAATCGTAAAGGTACAGAGCTTCCAGCGCGGGCCTTTCTTTTTAGCTTTGGACAAGGCCTCGCGCCCGAGAAAATCACCCTTGTTTAATGCCACACAGAATCCCAGTCCGGCATCATAAGGGGTATATTCGGGCGTCAATTCGGCCCCCCACAGACAATAGCCTTTTTCCAGATGCAAAGAATTTATGGCCCGGTAACCCGCGTTGGAGACCCCCAGTGGTTGACCGGCATTCCAGAGGTTCTCATAAACATGACAGACAAACTCAGCCGTTACGTATAGCTCATAGCCAAGCTCCCCCACATAGGTAACCCGCAGCGCCCTGACGGGCGCACTGCCGATCGTGAGCGTTTTACATTTACCATGACGAAAATTCTCGTTGCTGATGTCATCGCGCGTCACCTTTTCAAGCAATTGGCGAGACTGCGGTCCGATCACATTGATCACTGCCAGGGCAGCGGTTACGTCCCGGAAAGAAACACCGCCGTCTGCGGGCATCTGTTTTTTGATCCATTCGGCATCATGGCGCCCGAAAGCGGTGCCGGTTACCAGAAAAAATTTTTCCTCGGCAACCCGGGCAATAGTCAAATCGCATTCGATAGTGCCGCGCGCATTACATAATTGAGTGTAGGTGACACTGCCCACAGGCTTGTCGATATTGTTGGCCGCCAGCCAGTCCAAAAAATCCAGGGCTTTGGAGCCCTCGATTTCAAATTTGCAAAAAGAGGACTGATCGATCAACACCACCCTTTCACGTGCGGCCTGGTGCTCGTTGCCGACATGCTCGAACCAGTTGGGAATCTCAAAGGTCAGCTCGTCCCTGGGCTCGATGCCATCAGGCGCAAACCAGTTCGGCCGCTCCCAGCCGTATTTGGCGCCGAAAACAGCCCCTTTTTCTTTGAGAATTGGATACAGCGGGGTTCGCCGGATCCCCCTGGCCGATTCGTTCTCTTCGTTGGGCCAGTGGATGGTGTAATGCTTGCCGTAAATTTCCCGGGTGCGCTCCAGATTATATGAGCGACTGAGGTGGTGCGGTCCTAGCCGGCGAATGTCCAGCGGCCAGATATTCAGGCTGGGTTCGCCTTCGATGATCCATTCGGCCATCATCTTGCCGGCACCGCCGCCGGCGGCAATGCCAAAGGCGTTAAAACCCACGGCAACAAAACAATTATCCAGCTCCGGTGCCGGTCCCATGATGGCATTGCCGTCCGGGGTGAAAGCTTCCGGGCCGTTGATCAATTTGGAAATGCCGGCCGCCTGCAAACAGGGGGTGCGCTTCATGGCCGGCTCGGCCAGCTGCATAAAGTGATCGGTGTTGGATTCGAGCAAACGCGCGCTAAAATCATTGGGCACCCCATCAACTGCCCAGGGAATGCCGTTTCTTTCATAGCCGCCCATCACCAATCCGCCGACTTCTCCTTTATAATAGATCAGGTTGTCTTTATCGCGGATGGTCGGCAAATTTTGCGGAAGCCCCTCAATCGTGTCGCTCACCAGGTATTGATGCTGAAAGGGCACCACCGGCGTATTGACCCCCAACATGCGGCCCATCTGGTAGCCCCACATTCCGCTGCAGTTGACAACGATTTCGCACTGGATATCACCCCGGGTGGTTTTAATCGCCGAAACACGCTTGCGGCCGAATTCAAAACCGGTCATCAGGGTATGGCGATAAATTTTGACCCCGCGATTGCGTGCCCCTCTGGCCAGGGCCTGGGTGATACCCGACGGATCGGCCTGCCCATCCGTCGGCATGAAAGCGGCCCCTATGAGGCCATCTAAAGAAATAATCGGACAAAGGTCACAGGCTTCTTCCGGGGTTATGATGTGCATTTCAAGCCCGAAACTGCGCGCGGTAGTAGCACCTCTTTTGAGTTCCAACATTCGCTCTGCGGTGCTGGCAAGATGCAGACAGCCGGTTTTTTCCCATCCGGTATTTAAACCCGTTTCCGCTTCGAGCTGCTCGTAGAGACCGACGCTGTATTGCAGCATGCGCGTGAGGTTGCGATCCGAGCGCAGCTGACCCACCAGTCCGGCGGCATGCCAGGTTGAACCGCTGGTCAACTCATCTTTTTCAATCAGCACCACATCCTGCCAGCCCATCTTCGCCAGATGGTAGGCGGTGCTGCAGCCAATGATTCCGCCGCCGATAATAACAACCTGCGCGCTGTCTTTCATTATAAAAAAATGCCTGCAATTTTTTAAGCGAAGTATTCCCGGATAAATTTAATAAAACGTTCATTTTCTTCATCAACCCCGGGGGTGACGCGAAAAAAACCGTTCTTGCCGTGGATTTCACCGATACGCTTTAAATAGACTTTATGGGTCTTGATGGCTGCATCCAGGATTTCAGAGGTCGTTTTGCCCGTCATGGAAGCATCCACGAGCATGTAATTGCCGTGCGCCGGATAGGGCTTGAGCCCCAATTTCTGTAACTCGTCGGTAAATCGATCCATCCAACTGTTGTTGTGTTTGACCTTGGCTTCGACTTCCGCGGGATGATCGAGTATGGCTTCAGCCGCCGCGGCCGACATCAGGCTGACGTTCCAGGGCAAAAACATGGTATTAAAGGCCTTGATCATCTCTTCGGTTCCCAGCACAAAGCCGAATCGAATCCCGGCAAACCCGTGGGCTTTTGACAGGGTAACGGATAAAAACGAGTGGGGATATTTTTGGATCAGCGGGGCTTTGGTCTTCCGCTCCGGCGTATAGGCGCCATAGGCCTCGTCAATGCACAACGGAATTCCGGTTTCACAGAAGCGGAAGAGATCGTCATCATCGATAAACACACCGGTGGGGTTGTTGGGGTTGATCACGAGCATCAATTTGGTCTTGTCGGTAATGGCATTGAGCATGCCGTCAACATCATACTGCAGATCGCTCTCGCGCAAGGGAATTTGCACGGCCCTGGCCCCGCATAACTCCGCGCGCACCGGAAACAATTCAAATGTCGGGGTGGACATGATGATTTCATCCCCGGGCTGCATAAAAATACGCATCATGGCATCAATGGTCTCCGAAGAGCCGTTGCACAGCGCAACATTATCGGGGCCCAGATCGTACATCCGGCCGATTTTGGATCGCAGCCCTTTGAAACTGTCCGGATACCAGTTGCCGTGCCGGGCCGCTTCGGCAATGGCTTCAATAATCTTTTCAGACGGCTGAATCGGGTTTTCATTCAGCATCAGGCGGGCATGATCGGGTTGGGCCCAGGCTTTATCCAGAATGCTGGTATTATATTCTCTGGCTGTCATCAGCCATGGCACGAACCAGTCCTTTAATTCCTTTTTCATCACAATCTCCTTCATTCAAATTTATGAAATAAATTTGGGTTCCATAGTTTTGGGTACAGAGGTTTTCGGTTCTGGTTATAATAATAAATTTAATCTAAAACTGCTTTCGGGCCTCAGGTTATGGTCGAGGGCCCCGCCTATTTGGCGGGATTTCACGTCCAATTGATAAAAAGCTGTGTTCAGCAAGGCGCAAGTCGTTTCGAAAACGGAGCGTACACGATAGTACACGAGTATTTCGAAACGACATGTAACACAGCCATCGGCCATTAGATGAGGATCCGATAGCAGTTTTAGAGAAGCGTGTCGATGGGGGTGAATTTGAGCCCAAAAGCCTCGGCAACCCCCTCATAGGTCACCTTGCCTTTAACCACGTTGGCACCGTACTTGATTTCAGGATTTTGTTGCATGGCCTTTTTCCAGCCCTTGTTGGCAATCTCCACCGCATACGGCAGCGTGGCATTGGTTAACGCCAGGGTGGAAGTTTTGGGCACCGCCCCCGGCATGTTGGCCACGCAGTAATGGACGACACCCTCAACTTCGTAAATCGGTTCACCATGCGTGGTTGCTTTTGATGTCTCAAAACATCCGCCCTGATCGATGGCCACATCCACCAGCACGGCGCCTTTTTTCATCGTTTTCAGCATTTCACGGGTGATCAGCCGGGGGGCCTTGGCGCCCGGAATCAGCACGGCACCGACGACGACGTCGGCCTCTTTGATGAGCCTGCGCACAGTGGTCGGTTTCGACATCAGCAAAAAGCAGTTGCTGGGCATCACGTCACTCAGATAGCGCAGGCGCTCCAGGTTCATGTCCAGAATATAGACCTTGGCACCCAAGCCGCAGGCCATTTTAGCAGCATTGGTACCCACCACGCCACCGCCGATAATCACCACCGTTCCCGGATCGACGCCGGGCACGCCCCCCAGTAAAACGCCATGGCCACCGTGGGCCATTTCCAGGTATTTGGCGCCCTGCTGGATCGCCATGCGGCCGGCCACCTCGCTCATCGGGGTGAGCAGTGGCAGGGACCCATCTTCATTTTGAATGGTTTCGTAGGCAATTCCGATTGAACCGCTTTTGATCAGCACCCGGGTCAGCTCTTCGGCCGCGGCCAAATGCAGATAGGTAAAAACAATCTGGTTCTTGCGAATGAGGTCATATTCGGCCGGCAGCGGTTCTTTGACATGCATGACCATATCCGCACGTTTAAAAATTTCTTTGGGGGTGTCGATGATTTCTGCGCCCGCATTTTTATAAGCGCTGTTTTGAAACCCGCTGCCTCTGCCGGCCTTATTTTCAACCAGAACTTCGTGACCGTTTTGTCGCATGACCTCTACACCGGCAGGGGTCATACAAACGCGATTCTCCTCAGCCTTGATTTCTTTTAAAATGCCTACAATCATTACGGACTCCTTTGCATTAATTTATTGTTCTAAAAATGATACCTAAAGTGAGCAATTCAGGTAATTCTAAAGTAGTTTATCGATCGGCACATATTTTAATCCGAAGGCCTCCGCGACGCCCTCATAGGTGACCATACCTTCCACCACATTAGCGCCACGTTTGATATCAGAATTTTCCTGCATGGCCTTTTTCCAGCCCTTGTTGGCAATCTCCACCGCATACGGCAGCGTGGCATTGTTCAGCGCCAGCGTTGATGTTCTGGGCAGCGCCCCGGGCATGTTGCTGACCGCATAATGAACAATGCCGTCGACCGTATAAGTCGGATCGGCATGGGTCGTCTCTCTGGATGTCTTAAAACAGCCGCCCTGATCAATGGAAACATCCACCAGAACCGATCCTTTCTTCATGGTTTTGAGCATCTCACGGGTAACCAGGTTCGGCGTTTTGCTGCCCGGCACCAGCACCGCACCCACGACAACGTCAGCCTTGGGCAGCACGTCGCGAATGGCCGCCGGACTGGACATCAGGGTGATGCAGTGACCGGGCATCACATCACTCAGATAGCGCAAGCGATTCAAGTCGATATCGAGTATGTAAACCTTGGCACCCAATCCACAGGCCAGTTTGGCAGCATTGATGCCGACGACGCCGCCACCGAGTATCACGACAGTTCCCGGGTCCACACCCGGCACACCACCCAGCAGAACACCGTGACCCCCCTGAGCCATCTCAAGGTATTTGGCCCCTTGCTGAATCGCCATGGGCCCGGCCACTTCGCTCATGGGCTTGAGCAGCGGCAGGGACCCGTTGTCCTTCTGTATGGTTTCATAGGCAATGCTGGTGGTGCCGCGGTCCATCATGGCCCGGGTCACCTCTTCGGAAGCCGCCAAATGAAGATAGGCAAAATAGATCTGGCCTTTTTTAAGAAATTTATATTCGGAAGGATGCGGTTCCTTGACTCGTAATATCATCTCCGCACGCTCAAAAACCGCCTCGGGTTTGTTTACGATCTCCGCCCCGGCCTTC
>Ga0265306_10000061_pt1 | contig 38078 bp, 31 predicted proteins | sample Helome_3_FD_192493 | JGI IMG/M metagenome (GOLD analysis project Ga0265306, IMG submission 192493) | Marine sediment microbial communities from subtidal zone of North Sea - Hel_20160420 (Illumina Assembly) | ecosystem: Environmental > Aquatic > Marine > Subtidal zone > Sediment ... | reverse complement strand
GGCATCGCGACTGGCTGGGCGACCGGGTGGTTGAAATCATTGGCCGCTATGCACCCAATGTGCCCGCTGCCATCGTGGGCCGCGATATCATCACGCCGCTGGACCTGGAACGGCGTTTTGGCATCACCGAAGGCAATATCTTCCATGGCGACATCCGCCTGGACCAGCTGTTTTTCATGCGTCCCCTGCCCGGCTGGGCCGATTACTGCACGCCGATCGAAAACCTGTACCTGTGCGGCGCCGGTACTCATCCGGGGGGCGGGGTCACCGGTGCGCCCGGATACAACGCGGCGCACGCCATACTGAAACGCCGGATATAAAAAACGGGGCCATGCGGCCCCGTTTTCGTATCAGCTGTTAAGCGCTAATGTCCGAAACGCTGAATCCAGCGAATTCCGAATTGACGCGGCCGATTGACTGTCACGCGGGAACGGCCGAAGAAGTAATCCATTTCGTACGGGTTTGCGAACAATACCGCACGTTCGTCGGTCAGGTTGTTGACGTAAAGCTGCATGCTCCACTTGGTGGTATCGATACCAAACCTGAGATCGCCTATATTGTAGGACGGCTGCTTGATTTGCGGTGAAGGCCCGTCGTCCAGCGTGAGCGGCTCAACCTGGTTGAACATGCTGCCGGTCCAGCTCCACTGCAGACGTACCCAGGCACTGGCGCCGCCGAATGCGTCCAGGTTCCAGTCGTATTGAGCATAGGCGGAACCTTTCCACTCAGGCGACAGCGGCAGACGTGTGCCGGAAGGCACCGTGACGCCAATATCCACATCGTCTGTCAGCTTGGCGTCCAGGTAGGTTGCGTTGGCGCCCACTGACAGGTTCTGTGTCGCTGCCCAGTCAAGCTGCATTTCAACGCCCTGGGACTTGGCGTTACCCACGTTGGCCACCACTTTCTGCCAGGGCTGGCCGCAGTTTGGCTCCGGCGGTGCATTGCTTGACCCGCAAAGCCGGTTGCTTGGGTCCACGACCTCCAACTGGTAGTCTTCCCACTTCATGTTGAAGTACGTAGCGTTAAATCGCAGCCGGCCGTTTGCAAAGGTATTCTTGGTCCCGATCTCCCAATTTTTCAGCTTGTCGCTGTCGTATTGCGACGGGAAGAACGGCATGCCGCGGCCGCGGTTGGTGCCGCCAGGCCGGTAACCTTCAGAATACAGGCCGTAGACCATGTTTTGATCGGTAATGTTATACGCCAGGCTGACTTTTGGAACCCAATCTTTTTCGTTGCTTGTCGGGCGCGAAACACCCTCGTCAGTCGGGTTGTAGCGCGGCTGTTCAACGAAATACTCCTTGTCCATCTTGCGCTTGAACCAGCGCGCCCCGCCTGTCAGGTCCAGGCGGTCGGTGATGTGCCAGACCACTTCACCAAACACTGCCCATTGTTTCCATTCTGTGCTGTCAACCGAGCGCCACCAGGCGCCGTCCGGCGATTGGGTCGGGATCGGGTAGCCATCGTCGACAAAATTACCCGCCAGAAAATGCTGCCAGGCAAGCGAATCTTCATAGTCATCTACAAACGTGTCGAAGGTCCAGTCCTCTTTCGAATCCTCATAGAAGAAGCCGGCAACCCAATCGATCGTGTCGCCCTGGTGGAACAGGCGGAACTCCTGCGAGAATTTCTTGTTCTTCTGGGCGTTCCGAAGGTAACCAACCGGATCGTTGTAATAAGCCCCGCCATAATAGGTCGTGTCGTACAACGAAGCGGGCTGGAAGCAGTAGCGCGAGTACGCGATAAAGTAAGGGTTGTAACAGAAGGTGCCGAAATATGCCGCGTAACCCGTCGAAGTGTCCTGGGTGTAGTTCCAGTCGCGGGTAAAATAAGACGTAGCGGAGACGAAATCGGCAAAGCCGAGATCACCTTCAAAAGTCAGGGCATACTGGGTCCAGTCCTGCCTGTCAGTCTCGAAGTCCGGATTGAAACGCACCAGGTTCAGCTCTCCGGCATACACCGGATCGTGTTCGTTGCGGCCACTGGAATCTGTCTTCTGATAGATAATGCCGGCCGTCATGGTCCAGTCATCGTTGATGAACCAGCGTGCCGCAATCCTGCCGCCTGTGTACTTGACGTCATTAAAGTCCTTTTGCACCGCATCTTCGTTTGTTTTCAAACCAAAACGGGGTGTCGTGCCTTCGACGATATCGATGAAGCCGCCGTCTTTGGCGCTGAAGCCAACCAGGCGCAGGGCCCAGGACTCACTCAGTGGAATGTTGACCATACCGCTGGCGTCGTAGCTCATGTCACCGCTCTTGGTCGTACTCAGGTCGACGTCGACGTAGGCATCGAATGCCGTCGGGTCAGGCTTGTTGGTCACGATACGCAATACACCCGACTGGGCGCTGGCGCCGTACAGGGTGCCCTGCGGGCCACTTAAAGCCTCGATCCTTTCGATATCGATCATCCTGGGATTGGGCTGGCCGTTGAGTACCAGGGATTGCTCATCAAGGTAAACAGCCGCTGAAGGCTCGGCAATGAATGTGCTCTGGGCATCTGCAATTCCGCGGAAGACCACCATCGCAGTACCCGGATTGGATTGCACAATGTTCAGGCTCGGAATAAAGCGAACATAATCGTCCATGCCCCGCAGGCCGGCCTGTTCAATGGTCTGTGCAGAAATAGCCTGGATACTCTGCGGAATGGCCTGCAAGTCTTCCGTGCGTTTTCGCGCAGTAACTGTTACCTCTTCCAGCATTATATTGCTGGATTCATCGTTCTGATCCTGCGCCATGGCGGTGGCTGCCGGGGCAGCGATCAGGGCAGAAATTGCAAGGGAAAGTGGACGGGGTCTAACGGGAATATTTTCGATCAGCGTACGCTCAGTCGACATTATTTAGTACCCTCTGTATCTCAAGAATTATAGTTGTAACTTCTTTTTTATTTGGGCGATCATAAAACGGCGCAAAAGAAATTACAAACGATTCAGCAAAATCAGGTAGTTAACGATGGACATAGAAGAATCCTTACGCGAACTCGGAGCGGTAGACTCCACGGCCCTGGTTGAGGCCATACTTTCGCAGGACGAAGAAGCCTGGAAAGCAAACCAGTTCCGCCAGCAGGAGTACGATGTACACACCCAGACCGAATCGCTGGTCATGGTGTTCTGCGACGGCTGGCCGGAGATGAAAGTCACCAAGGAGTCGGCCTGGGATGATCTGAAGGAGACAGCGGTTCCACTGATGCGGCATATCATCGATAATTTCTACCCGGCCGGTGGCACTGTCATCCGGGCGATGGCCGCCAAGCTGAAAGCCGGCGGCGTGATTGCGCCGCATCGCGACACCCACCAGACGTTTACGCACAGCCACCGGATTCATATCCCGATCACCACCAACCCGGGTGTGCGCTTCATGATCAACGGCCGCCCGTATCGTTTCACAGTGGGCGATGCTTACGAAATCAATAACCAGAAAAATCACAGCGTAATGAACAGCGGTAACGAGGACCGCATCACTTTTATTTTCGATTACCTGCCGCCGAAGGAAAATAACTGACCGGACTGCGCAGGCAAAATACCTTAGCGAAAAACCGGCTGGTCTTCTTCCGGCAGTTCTTTGAGCAGAGGCTCAAGGGTCTCGATCAGCTCACCCAGGTGTGATTCGTAGTTGCGCCAAAAATTGATTGCCTTGGTATAAATGGGCTGGCGAACCTGTTCCGAACTGGCCGTATTGATGGCCCGTTCGGTCTCGTAGAACCGCAGGCACTGGTCTTCCCAGGGAAGTCCGCAATACTCCAGCAGGCGGCGGGTCTGGTTTTCCTGGTCCAGCACCATATTCTCATAGTGGACATCCAGCACTTTGCCCGGCAGCACTTCACGCCAGTGTTCCATCATGCGGCGGTACTGCAGGTAATAATGGCCAAGTTCAAATTGCTCGTAAGTAAAAGACTGGCCTTTGAAGAACAGCTGCTTGTAACTTCCCAGGCAACTGTCCAGCGGGTGGCGGCGGGCGTCGATGACCCTGGCATTGGGCAAAATCAACTGCAGGAAACCGACGCTGGCAAAGTTATTCGGCATCTTGTCTATGAAATAGGCCTTGCCGGTCCGATAGCGCATGGTTGATTGCAGGTAGGCCTGGCCCATCGCACAGGCGACTTCCTGATCAATTTTTTGCACTGCCTCTGGATACTCGACCCTGCGCGGGCTGCGCTTGGTCAGTTCTGCAATCACACGAGACAGGTCGGGCAGTTCCATGGTGCCCTCGACCATGCTGTGACTGGCCAGGATCTGCTCAATCAGGGTCGAACCGGATCGCGGCAGGCCAACCACCAGGATGGGTGACGGGTCCGGGTCGCCCCAGCCTTCCCGCTCTTGCAGGAATTCATGACTGAATACATCGATGATGCGATCATGCACTACCTGGGTCTGTACGGGATCATAAATCTCATTTTCACGCCTGAGATCGTTGCCACGGCTGTAATGTTCAAAAGCCCGGTCATAGTCTTTTTCATTTTCATAGTGCTTGCCGAGCGACAGGAAAAAGTTGATCTTGGGTTCATCGGCCAGACCCTCGTCGCCAATCATCTGCTGCATGACATTCACCTCTTCTTCGTCAAACTCGAAGGTTTTGAGGTTGGCCAGGCTCCAGTAAGCCTCGCCATAAGCCGGGTGGTTCCTGATGCACTTTCTAAAGGCATTTATCGACTCGTCCTGGCGGCCAATGGTTTTCAGCACATGGCCCAAGCCGGACAGGGCGCCGGCGCTGCGTGGACTCAGCTCGAGCGCCTGGCGGTAGGCTTCCAGAGATTCTTCATTGCGTTGTGCCCGGGTCAGGATATTTCCCTTCACCACCCAGCTGTGAACCATTTTCGGATCGATCTCCAGGGCGTGCCCAACGGCTTCCAGCGCTTTGTCATAACGGTCCTGTTTCATGAACAGGTTGGCCAGGTCATTCCAGCCCGCAACGAAATCCGGCTGCAGTTCTACAGCACGCTCAAGCATTTTCCTTGCCGGCCGGAAGCGGCTGGCTTCCAGGGCAATGCTGCTGAGCATGCGAAGAGCTTTAATATCATCCGGATGCTGGTTGAGAATCTTCCTGAGAATTTTCTCCGCCTCCTCCATCTCACCGGCCCCCAGTGCCAACTCCGCATTATTCAGATCGGCCTGCCGGGGATTTAACTCCAGCGCTTCCTTGATGGTTTTTTCCGCTTCGGCATAGTGGCCGGATTCAGCCAGCGCCCGCGCCAATGCCATTCGTGTTTTAGACCGGCGTGGCGCCGCCTCGGCTGCCTTTGCCAGGTGTTCAGCGGCTTCAGCAGCCTTCTTGTCGGCCAGCAAAGCCAGGCCAAGGCCTTCCAATGCCCGCGGATAGCCCTCATGTTTGCCGAGCACCTCTCCGTAAAAACTCTTGGCTTCCTGCAGCCTTCTCTGTCGCAGGCAGATCTCGCCCAGCAGGCAAATGATATTGGCGTCCCTGCCTAATTGAGGGAGGGCGCGGCGGCAGATCAGTTCGGCTTCATCGGCATCCCCTGATTTGAGGGTTTTCAGCGCGAGGTCGTAGACGGCTTTGATTGGATTTGCAGACATTTTAAATTGCCAAAACACTGTGTGACTGGCCATACTTGGCGTTCAGGATCATACCCCTTTGATCACGCAAAGCAAGAGGTGCTCAATGCTCGACAGAACCGCTACCGACTGGCAGGCGCTGGCCGGCCAACTTCAATTCGAGGGCCGTGCTTTCATCAACGGCCGTTTTGTTGAGGCTTTGTCGGGACAGACCCGTGCAACCGGGAACCCGGCCAATGGCGTTACTTTGACGGAAGTTGCCCTGTGCGGCACTGAAGATGCTGACCTGGCAGTCCGTGACGCACGAGCAGTATTCGAAAAAGGAACCTGGTCGCGGATGGCGCCTATGGATCGCAAGATGGTGCTGGTGCGCTGGGCTGAATTGATCGAAAAACACGCAGACGAACTGGCTTTGCTGGAAACCCTGGATGTTGGAAAACCCATCTCTGACACGACCCATGTTGACGTACCGGCAACCGTTCGCACCATCCGCTGGAGCGGCGAGGCAATCGACAAGGTCTACGATGAGATTCCACCCACGCCCGCAGACACACTGGCATTGGTTCAGCGACTGCCGCTGGGCGTGGTAGCAGCCATCGTGCCGTGGAATTTTCCACTTTCGACTACGGCATGGAAACTCGCGCCATCACTGGCTACCGGTAACTCGGTGATCCTCAAGCCCGCTTCGAACACACCATTGTCCGCTCTTTATATTGCCGGCCTTGCTTCAGAGGCGGGCCTGCCTGACGGCGTGCTGCAGGTATTACCCGGGCCGGGTGGCAGCCTGGGCAAACATCTAGCAACCCACATGGACATCGATGGACTGACCTTTACCGGCTCTACGCCGGTCGGCAAGCAATTGATGGAATACTCGGGCCAGTCGAACCTCAAACGCACGTTCCTGGAACTCGGAGGTAAAAGTCCGAACATCGTGTTTGCCGACGCCAACCTGGAAAAAGCAGCCGCGATGGCAGCGGCGGCGGTTTTCTACAATGGCGGCCAGACCTGTACGGCCGGAACCCGACTGATCGTCGAGGAGAAAATCCAGGACCGTTTCCTGGAAATGGTGACCGAAAACGCCAAAAACTGGATGCCGGGTAACCCGCTGGACCCCGCAACCGCGATGGGCCCCATGATCGACGCCGGACAATTCAACACCGTCTCCGAATACGTCGATATTGGCCGGAATGAAGGCGCAGAATTGGTCTTCGGTGGCCAGCGCACACTCGAGGAAACGGGTGGTTACTACCATCAGCCGAGTATCTTTGCAGGCGTCGACAACGCGATGCGAATTGCGCAGGAAGAAATCTTCGGCCCGGTCCTTTCCGTTATACCATTCAAGACTGCGCAGGCAGCGGTAACGATAGCAAACGATTCAATATTCGGACTGGCAGGTGCGGTCTGGAGCAACAACATCAATACCGCTCACAAAGTCGCTGCAGCGGTGCGGGTCGGGACGATGGGCATCAACAACTACTTTGGCGGCGACATTACGGTTCCATTCGGCGGCTTCAAGCAAAGCGGAAACGGGCGCGACAAGTCAATCCATGCTTTCCATGATTATACCGAGCTGAAAACCACCTGGATTGAATTTGAATAACATGCAACTGAAACTTAACCCAAACCTGGAGATCCAGGCTTCACAGGTCAGCGACCAGCAGGTTTGTGTGGTCATTGATGATTTCCTTCTCAATCCGCAGGAGGCCGTGGCCTTCGCCTGTGAACACGCCGGCGAATTCATTAAGCTGGAACGGTCTTATCCCGGCATCGTCCTACCCGTTGACAACGCGCTGCTGGGTGATTTGAACCGCTTCATCCAGCGCGAAATGAGCCGCCTGTTTCCGTTCTGCAGGGGCGGCATAAACTTTCATACGCAGTTTTCGCTGGCCACGCTACAGCCTGAGGATTTCACATGGATTCAGCGCCTGTGCCACTCCGACCCCCGTCTCGAACCCGGCAGGGTTAATTTTGCCGCCTTGCTGTTCCTGTTCGACCAGCCGGAAATGGGTGGTACTGCTTTCTACAGCTGGAAAGACCCGGAATTTTGGCAGGAGATGACCGCCCTGCAGCGTGATGACCCGAATGCCGGCCTGGATGTCCTGCAGGAGAAATTCCAGATGTTCCGGGACCCGCCCTGCTACATGACTGAATCCAACGAGGCGGCTGAATTACTGGATAGGGTGCCGGCAAAATACAACCGGCTGGTGTTTTATTCAGGAGATTTGCCGCACAGCGCGTACATTGAAAACCCGGAATTACTTTCGTCTGACCCGGCCAGGGGCCGCCTGACGCTTAACTGCTTCGTCAGTGCACTACCGAAGTAAGGAGTCTCGCTTCGCTAACCGGCCCGCATTTAAGGATTATTACTTTTGTGAGACTTGCTCGCAGTCTTCGAAATCCGGATCTTCGGGGGTTTTTGAGGGATCGCACTCGACTTCCACTGCTTCATCCGGGGCGGGTTCTGCAGCAGGCGCGGTCGTCGTGGGCTCAGGCAACGCCGTACCCACCAGCGAATCTTCTTCGCCGGGAGCTATATCGGGGAGGCCCTGGTAGTAAGCCAGGCCAGCCAGGAACACCATCCCAAAAGCGGCGCTACTGAATCTTGCAATACGGTTCATTTGATCCCTTTTATCAACTTACAGGTCAATTCTATACCTGAAACATGGCCTCAGTGGAATCATTTCTCAACAATTCCGGTCCTGTTAATAAGACGTTTATAATGATCAAATCTCCCAGAGAAAGAAAATGAACTCGAAGACACTGGCAAAAGCAATCCTATTTTTGGTCATTTGCGTGTTGGCCTCGCCCCTTGCCGCCAAGGAAAAATTTCCTGCGACCACCAAGGACGGGTTGCCACTAAAAGAACAGAATCGGCATGGCGCCGTCTATGTAAAGCAAGGCGCATCACTGGCGGATTACAACAAGATCAAGATAATCGATTGTTACGTTGCTTTTGAAAAAAACTGGCAGCGTAATTACAACTCAGATGAAATGGACCTTAGTCGCCGTGTATCGGATAAAGACGTTGCAAGAATCAAGGAGGCGGTGAAAGAGGAGTTCCCCAAGGCCTTTACAAAGGAACTGGAAAAAGGCGGCTACCAAGTAGTCGACAATACGGGTAAGGACGTTCTTTTGCTGCGCCCGGCGATTATCAACCTCGCCGTTACCGCACCGGATATCCAGAGTGCGGGTATGTCGACAACCTTTATTCAGTCCAATGGCTCAATGACTCTGTATATGGAGCTATATGATTCGGCGACCAGCACAAAAATTGCCGAGGTCATGGATGCTGAGGCGGTAGGAGATGAAGGCTTTGCCCACCAGGGCGGAAGAGTGTCCAACCAGATGGAATTTGACCGGACGATGGAGACCTGGGCTACGACCCTCAGGAAACGATTGGATCAGGCCCACGGAAAATCATCGAAGTAATTTGTATACAGGAGATGCCAGGATGAAGAGAATATTCTTGAATATTGCTTTCTTAACGATAGCGCTGAGTTTCGCCACCGGATTATCGGCCAAGGAGTCAGCGTGGATCACCTCCGTCTATCAAGCGGTACCCCAGGATCAGGTCTACCGGGTCAACATCCAGCGAATTGACGGAAAACAGGGAATTGACGCCCGCCAGTACAAAGTCGATCCAGGTGAGCATTCGGTCCGGGTCAGCCTGATACTGGAAACCAAGTTTGCACCCAAACTGGCGCGGATCACCAATCGGGAAATCTACGTGAAGGAAATGAAATTCACCGCCGCAAACGGCGTGACCTATTTCATCGGCGGTAAAGTCGATCCTGATGCGTCCGATGATGCCCAGCGGGACGGTTCTTTCTGGGACCCGGTCATTTACAAAAAGAAAGGCGAACGGTAAAGCTGGATTTCTGAAAAACAGGATCTGACGACCGGCCCGGTCGCCGCGCACTTGCGGCGGCAGGGCATTCCATTCGCCCTTGGCCTGGTCGCCATTTTCTCGTTCGAGGTAGCCGACCTCTTTTTTATCTCCAGGCTGGGCAACGCACCGCTGGCCGCAGTCAGTTTCACCATGCCGGTGATCTGGCTGATTTACGGCATCGGCATCGGCTTTGAAGCCGGCGCGGCGTCCTGTGTATCCCGGGCAGTTGGACGCGGGGACCAGGCGGCGGCCCGACGTTTGACTACCGACACAATGGTTCTTGGGGTTCTGGTCGCGTTGTTCCTCTGCGGGCTGGGGCTGGCATCGATCGGCCCGGTGTTCTCACTGCTTGGCGCCACGCCGGAGTTGATGCCCCTGGTCGAGGATTACATGAGCGTGTGGTACTGGGTGGCCCCCCTGGATATTGCGCTGTGGACTTCGCTGGCGTCGATTCGCGCCCGTGGCAACACGCTGCTGGAGAGCAAGGTCATTGCGGCAGCCGCCCTGCTGAACCTGGTGCTCGACCCGGTATTGATCTTTGGCCTGTTCGGTTTCCCGCGCATGGGAGTCCAGGGTGCCGCATTGGCGACCCTCATCTCGACCGGGACCATACTGCTGTTCGCTCTCGCTTATTTGCATTTCAGGCTGAATGTCTACGCCAGCCCGCTCGCTCCACTGAAGACCATCATGAAGTCCTGGCGCCATATGCTGCACATTGGTGTCCCGGCCATGATGACCAATGCAATCATCCCCATATCGAGTGGTATTGTCGTTGCCATGGTCGCCGCTTACGGCGTTGACGCAGTGGCCGGCTTTGGAATCGCGATGCGTATAGAACCGATATTCCTGATTCCTTTTTATGCGCTTTCTGCTGTATCCAGTCCGTTCTTCGGCCAGAATTTCGGCTCGGACCAGGTTGACCGCCTGCTCGAAGCAAAGCGGGTGATCACCCGTTTTTGTCTCGGCTTCGGTTTGGCGCTTGGCATCCTGCTGATGCTCATCGCCAAACCCCTGACTGGCCTGTTCAGTCAATCGCCAGCCATTCAAACCGTCGCCGTGAATTACCTCTGGATCGTGGCATTGTCCTACGGCGCCTATGGCCTGGTGATGTCGGTCAACGCCTCTTTCAACGGCATGGGCAAGCCGGTTCCTGGCGTCGTGATTTCCAGCTGCCGCGTGATCGTCGTGTTTTTGCCCCTGGCGCTGACCGGCAGGTATTTTTTCGATTTACCCGGGCTATTTGCCGCAACCACACTGTCCAACCTGCTGATGGGCGCAGCAGGGTTCGCCTGGCTGAGTGCACAAATCAATCAAGCGAAGACCAGGTCTCCTCAACCCATGACCTGATCTGCAGAGCCTCCTGCCAGCGGTCGGACAATTCGGCCTGGTTCGCGTCCGTCATCGCGTACGGTGGCGGACCCAGTTCGCACAGGAAAATTAACGTTGCATCATCGTCGTTGCGCTGGCGCCACATGCCAATCCCATCACTCCACCATTCACGAAATTGCAGGACCCAGTCGCTGTGCTGGGGAAAATCGATCTGAACCTGCACCTGTTCGCGATTGGCGATTCGCCCCTGGAAACAGTCGGAACGCTCGAGAATACGGTGCATATAGGCCCGGTCAGTAGCGCCCAGGGGCAGGCGCATTTCGCGGTCGATCACATAATGTGAAAGATCGGCACAAAGCCGCATTTCCGGCACGGCCTCAATTAACTGCAGAGTGTAGTAAAGGTCATTCAAAGTGCAATCGCGATGGGTTTCGAACAACAACGGCAAACCGGCCGTACGTGCATCTGACATCCACTGGCGGATGACAGGAATCCCCTCTTCCACTGTCAGCGGCATGACCTGGCCAATCACATTGACCAGGCTGGCATCCAGTTCATCAGCAAGCCCCAGCAGCGCAGGCAACTCCTCAACCGAGGCAGGGAATGCATTGACCATGCATTTCAGTCCGTAATCGAGGTAGAGCGGCTTCAATTTCAGGAAATCGCTGATTTCATGCACCGCCGGATCGATGCAAAGCCCGTGATATCCGGCTTCTGCAACCCTTCTGAAATTTTCTTCCATGGGCCTTTCCGGCACGCCGGGCTGGCGCAACTCCATGGCCCAGAGTGACTGGTAAACTTCCAGTTTTTGTGTCATTTCAATCCCTCAGTCCCGATGCCTGGATCGTTGCCTTTAGTGCACCGGGGTCTCCCGTGGTCATCAGGTTGACGCCTGACACGCCCGGGATTTCGGAAATTTGCTGCATCAGTTCAGCGCATATTGCGATTCCCTCCTGTTGCGGGTCGCCAGCCTCTTCCAGCCTCTGGATGGTTGCGGCAGGAATTCGGGAATCGCTCATGTGCTTCCTGACCCACCTGGCTGTAGAGGCCGAAGGTAAAGGCGAAAGCGAGACCAGAATCGAATAATGCCTGTCCAGCCCGGCTGCAATGAATCGCTTCATGTAGCGTTCCAGGATCTCCATGTTGAAGCACAACTGGGTCTGCAAAAAGCGGGCGCCTGCAGCGGCGCGCCTGGTCAAGGACTCCGCCGGCCGGTTAGGGCCAGGACGAAATAGCCGTGCCCCGGTGCCGATGAAGAAATCCTCTCCGAGCGAGGCAGCCAGCTCGATCAACTCCCGGCCTGTCAGTTCAAAGACTGTACTGGCCCGGACCGCATGATCTTTAGGCACCCGGTGCCCACGCATCAGCATGACACTTCCCACACCCAGGGCCTGCAGACCCATCAAGTCACTTTGCAGCGCCAGACGATTGCGGTCCCGGCAGGTCATGATCGGAACGGGATCGAATCCGTCCTCTATCAGGATGGTGGCTGCAGCCAGTGCCGACATCTGCACCCAGGCGTAAGGGTTGTCTGTCACCTGGATGCCGTCAACAAGACCAGCCAGCTCATGTGCCTGGCGCCGGACGTCATCAGCGGATGATTCGTTATGGACAGTCAGTTCGGCCGAAATGGCGAATGAGTCACCCTGGACTGCCTTCCTGAACGTATTCAAGCCCGCAGCAGCCTTCAGAATGAATTGAGAAATGAAACGGCGTTTCCGCCGTAAATGCGCCCGGCCCGGGCCCGCTCAAGGTATTCCCCTTCCCATGGTGTGGGCAATTCATCCAGCTCGCCACCCGAATGTGTCACCCGCTGAACACGGTATTTGTGATACATCTTCAACTGCATTCCAAACGGGATTATCTTTTCCACATCGTCACCCCACTGTTCGCGATGATATGCGGGCAGGTTGTACCAGGCTACTGTCGGTCGTTTGTGATGGGCGTTGTGAAAACCAAAACACAACGTGAAGTAATTCGGCCAGTCATATTTCAGGCACTCGGGATTACTGAACGTGTGCGCCTGCTCGGTGGCCCGGCCGCCATAGCGCGATTCAGGTTTGTCCTCGAACAGAGTCGGGTTGCCATCGTAGTCATGCTGAACTCCATCCTTGAATCGCAGAATGTGCATCATGATCATGTAAGCCACGAGATACAGCAGCGCCGCTTTCGGGTAGTAAAAAAGAACCGTGAAAAAGATTCCACCGCGGATCATGAGCACAACGGTGTTGCGCAATTTCTGGTCACTGCGTTGTGCAATGATGAAAGCGGAAAAGACCGTAATGAAGTGCATGATCATGTCGTGTGCCGGTATGTAGAACCATTCGAAAAACCGGATCCATTCCACCAAACGGGGATGGCGCTCCAGAAATTCATCACACATAAACCAGACCGAGTCATCGTTATCCATGTGATGCCGGAAATGCTTGTAACGAATGTCCTCGAAGGTCCCGTAACAGGTGCCGCAGATCCAGTTCAGGAACCGCCCCAGGCGAGCATTAACATCATTGCTGCGAAACACCGTGTTGTGACCACACTCGTGGATCAGGTATGCACAAATGGTCATGGCGTGCCCCAACAGCACGGTAGCACCCGCATTAATCCATGGGTTGCTGTTGAACAGGCCATACCAGCCCAGCAGATAACCGCCAACACCGTACAGCAACGCTGCGCCGTGAAAAACCAGGCCCCTGGGTTCATGAAAAGCTTTTACGATCGCATTCATCGGGCAAGTATCAACCGGCTAATTTGTGCCTGCAAGTCATAACTAATAATGTCTGTCAGCACACCCTGTATTTTGTCATGTTTACTAGACTAAATAACAAAGGAAACATCATTGGCTGACAAGGAATGGTATCGCCGCCGGCGCCATCAGGCGGTTGTCATGATCCGCTCCGGGAACGGTCACTAATTGCCAATTGAATGGGATTTTCCGTTGTTCGGCATATTCTCTGGCCGTTTCATAAAAGGCAAACCCACGCTCCAGGCGGTGATCCCCTTGCGCCATGGCCTCCGGGCTACGCCGCAAATTGGGGTGTTCAGAGTCATTATCCGCTTCTCCCAACAGGAGGGTGACAGGCAACTGCAGGGCGGCGGCCAGGTTCTCGCGACTTACCGCGGATCGTCTCAGGCCATAGGGAAAGTCCTGGTCGAAATCCGGCATCATGTACCAGCCGGCATTGGCGCTGACGATTTGCGAAACACGCGCCCCGGGGACGTGAAAAATGAAGCGGTGTACAAATTGCGAACCCGCCGAGTGGCCGTATAGCGAATAGCGCCCGCTGGTTATGGCAAAGCGGCGGCGGACTTCATCGAAAATCGGCTCTATGGCAGAGTAGGACCAACGGTTTTCGGTGACGATATTATCGTCCTGGTCGAATACATTACCGAGGTTGTAGCCTTCCGGGCCCGGAAAATTCCGGTTGCTGAATTCCGGCACAACCAGCAGAAAATCATGTTCTTTCGCCAACTCATGCCATTGGTCGCGATATTCATCCGCGTTCCGGTTAACCCCGTGCATGACAAATACAACCGGGCGGTCAGGCGCCAGGTTTAACGGCTTGGTAATGAAAACCCTGATCGGAGGACCATCCAGCGCATCCACTTTAATGAGAATTTTTGCGGCAGTAGCTGCAGGTGCCCAGCACACCGTTAGCGCCATAAAAAATATTTTCAGCAAAGTGAGTTTCATGGATGCCATTCTATTCTGAAAAGGTACACTAAGCTGCATGGAAAAATCATACCGAAATCTGAGTTACTGGCACGACAGCGTTCCCGGCTCACTCGAACCCCGGCCTTCATTGTCCAATAATGCAGAAACGGATATCGCCATCGTAGGGGCCGGTTTCACCGGCCTGTGGACTGCTTACTACCTCAAGCAGAATCACCCTTCTTTGGAAATCTCCATCTTGGAAGCTGAAATCGCAGGTTTCGGCGCATCCGGCCGCAACGGAGGCTGGTGTGCCGGTTATCTCTCCGGCATCGATCAGTGGCTGGACGATCCTGCCCGGCGCGAACCGGGTATCCGTCTTCAGAGACTGATGTTCGACACCGTTGCCGAGGTGGGACGGGTGGCGGAAAGGGAATCGATTGACTGTCATTTCGATCAATCCGGAGCGCTTGAAGTAGCCGTTATCCCGGTCCAGCTGGACCGGCTACAGAAAGAACTTACGCATTTACGCAAGCTCGGATTCGGAGAGGAAGATTACCGCTGGCTGGACCAGGAAGAGATGCAAAGCACGCTTAAAATAGACCACGCGCTGGCCGGTATTCACATGAGCCATTGCGCGGCGGTTCACCCTGCCCGCCTGGCACGTGGTTTGGCGGACACCGTCGAGAGACTGGGTGTCCGCCTCTATGAGAAAAGCCCGGTGACATCAATAAATGCCAACAAACTGACAACCCCGGGTGGCCGGATCAGCGCCGGTTCCGTAATCGTAGCGACTGAGGGCTACAGTGCAACCATATCAGGGCGAGGGCGTCGCTTGGTCCCGGTGCATTCCATGATGGTCGCTACTGAACCCCTGACAGATCAACAGCTTGATGATATTGGCTTTAACCAGCGATTCTGTTTTGGAAACATAGACCGGCTCGTGACTTATGGACAACTGACCGCTGACAAACGGATCGCATTCGGCTGCCGCGGAACCTACCATTACGGATCGGGTATCCGCACTTTCGACCAGGGAGACGCCGAGTTCAAGCTGGTGGCGGAAAGCCTGTTGCGCTTCTTTCCATCGCTGGAAGGCATTCAATTCACCCATGGTTGGGGTGGCGCCATGGGTGTTTCCCGGACCCTGAGGCCGGCCGTAAACTTCGACTCGAAACTGCGCTTCGGATGGGCCGGCGGATATTTTGGTAATGGTGTCGGCGCTACTCACCTGGCCGGCCAGACCATGGCAGACCTGGTGCTTGGGAACGAGACAGAGCGTACGCATTCGCCCTGGGTCAACCCCGCTGACCGGAACAGAAAGTGGGAGCCGGAGCCCCTCAGGTGGCTGGGGATCAAGTCCCGGGCAAAATTGATGCAGCTGTCTGACTATGCGGAGTACCGCGACAGCCCGCTTGCGCCGGTTTTCAGCAAAACACTTGAAAAAATATTTCCTTAACTAATAAAAGCCAGGCCCATGAAAGCCATCCATCAAAAACAGGAACATACAAAATCTTACTACGCGGCGACCACCAACGAAGTAACGGACTACCCGGTGCTCGAAGGTGCGGTCTCGGTTGACATCTGCGTAGTCGGCGCCGGCTTTACCGGCGTCGCAACTGCGCTGACCCTGGCTGAGCGGGGTTTCTCGGTTGCGCTGGTGGAAGCCAACCGGGTGGGCTGGGGCGCCTCGGGTCGAAATGGAGGGCAGTTGATCAACGGAATCAGCGGACTTTCGAAAGTGCAGAATAAATATGGCAACGGGATTGCCGATATGTTGTGGGATCTGCGCTGGCGCGGCAACGACATCATCCATGACCGGGTTGCAAAATACGGCATCGATTGCGATCTGAAAAACGGATTTATTGAAACTGCTCTAAAGCCACGACAGATGGCTGATCTGGAAGAATATGCCGCTGAAATGGAAAGGCATAATCATCCTTATCCGTACGAACTCTGGGGCCGCGAAAAAACCCGGAAAATGCTGGGAACCGACGCCTACATCGGCGGTTTCGTCAGCTACCGGGATGGCCATTTGCACCCCTTGAACCTGTGCATAGGGGAAGCACGCGCCGCATTCGAACTGGGGGTCCAGATCTTTGAACAATCACCGGTTACGGGAATAGAACATGGCCCTCGCCCGCGGGTCAGGACTGCCGGCGGGCAGGTCGAAGCCGACAGCGTCGTGCTGGCCGGCAACGCCTACCACTTGCTGGAATCACGGCACCTGTCCAACCTGACGTTTCCCGCCGGCAGCTATGTGATCGCAACGGAGCCCTTGTCAGATGAGCTGGTGGCGGAAATAAACCCGCTGGACCTGGCGGTCTGTGACCTGAATGAAATCGTCGATTATTACCGGCTTTCCGCTGACAAACGCATGCTTTACGGCGGACGCTGCAATTACTCCGGCCGTGAGCCGGCCAGCATCAAGACCGCCATCGTTCCGCGCATGCTCGAAATTTATCCGCAACTCAAAGATGTGCGCATTGATTACCAATGGGGCGGCATGATCGGAATCGTTCTGAACCGGATTCCGGCGCTGGGCCGGATCAATGGCAATGTCTACTACTGCCAGGGCTATTCAGGGCACGGCGTGAACGCCACTCACATCATGGGTGAACTTACCGCTGATGCGATCGGCGGCACGATGGAGAAATTTGACCTGTTTGCCGACATGAAACACTTCCGAATTCCAGGATCGCAGTGGGTAGGCAACCAGATCATTGCGCTGGGCATGCTATATTTTCGCCTCAAAGACAGGCTTTGAGCCCGGAGAGTAATGGCGAGAAGAAGCAGAAGAACACGAACCAAACGCAGCACGGGAGGCATTGAGCAACTGCCCTGGCGGCAACCGGTCAACACCTATCCCCCGCAGGAAGTTCTAAGCGCTGACCAGTTGGAGCAGATACATCTCGCCTCACTCAGCCTGTTGGAAAACCATGGCATGCGGGTTATGCACCGGGGGGCGCGCCAATTACTCGCTGAAGCCGGCGCTGATGTAAATCACGATAGCGGGATGGTCCGCCTGGACCGCGACCTGGTGATGGAAACAATCGCCCTGGCGCCAGCTGAATTCACCCTGCATGCGCGCAATCCCGCAAAGAACTTCAAACTGGGTGGAAACCACCTGGCTTTCACCTCGGTCGGCGGGCCGGCCTATTGCAACGACCTCGACCGCGGACGTCGCCGCGGCACCTTCGAGGAAGCCTGCGATTACATCCGGCTGGTGCAAAGCCTGGACATCATTCACCAGGAAGGCGGTGGACCGTTTGAGCCGATCGAGTTGCCGCCGGAAACACGCCACCTGGATTTGTACCATGCCCAGATTCGCCTGCTGGACAAGAACTGGCAGCCTATTGCGCTGGGGGGTGAACGCGCCCGCGACGCCATTAACATGGCGCGCATCAGCCTGGGATTCAGCGAGGAGGAGTTCGCCGACAAGCCAGCGCTGTTCGCGATCATCAACACCAATTCGCCGCTGCAGCTCGATATCCCAATGGCTGAAGGCCTGATCGAAATGTCTTCTGCCGGACAGGCAGTGTGCATCACGCCATTCACCCTGGCCGGCGCCATGGCTCCGGTGACGCTGGCCGGCACGCTGACACAACAAAACGCCGAGGCGTTGCTGGGCATCACCTTAACGCAAATCGTCAGGCCGGGAACACCCGTGGTTTACGGTGCGTTTACCTCCAACGTGGATATGCGGACCGGTTCACCGGCGTTTGGCACGCCGGAATATGCAAAAGCCGCGCAGGCCAGCGGCCAACTGGCACGACGCTATAACGTCCCGATGCGGTCCAGTAACGTCACTTCATCCAGCGTGGTCGATGCGCAGTCCACCTACGAAAGCGCCATGTCTTTATGGGGCGCCATCACCGGTCACGCCAACATCATTGTGCACGCCGCCGGCTGGCTTGAAGGGGGCCTGACCGCATCATTTGAAAAACTGATCGTTGATGCCGAGATGCTGCAAATGATGGCCCAATACCTGCAGCCCATCGAGGTCAACGAGGAAACCATAGCGCTGGATGCGATAGCAGAAGCCGGTGTTGGAGGACATTTCTTTGGCGTAGAACATACGCTGTCGCGTTACGAGACCGCTTTTTATCACCCGTTTTTATCAGATCAGCGGAACTTCGAAACCTGGGAGGAAGGCGGGTCGGTTGACGCCCAGACCCGCGCGAATGGCATCTGGAAGCAGTTGCTACAGGAATACCAGCAACCGCCGCTGGACCCGGCGATCGACGATGAGCTAACGGCTTACGTCAGCAAACGAAAGAACGGAGAATAGTGGCCACTTAATAAAAAGGGCAGGATGCCGAAGCACCCTGCCCTGGTCTGTCGAGCGGCTTTTCAGCCGTTTTTAATCACACGTTACCTCGCATGTACCGCGTCAACTTCGTAGGTCTTACCCACGCCGTGACAGGTAGCACATGCCTCCCCCAGATCCGTTGTGTTGGAGTCTGCATGAACTGCAGCTGACTCGCTGTCGTGGCAGGACAGGCAGGCTGCCGTCTCAGGCAACATGGGCGTCCATGTATCCTGTGGAGTGACCACAGACTCCAGGCCATCCGGCAGTGGCAGCTGTTGAGAACCGTCTACGTGGCATGCGTCGCAATTGCGCAGATCGCCAACATACTCGACCTCGCTGAAGTCATGCACGCTGGAACGATAACCATAAACCACGTATCCATTTTCCAGTTCTGCGCCACGGTGAATCTTGTGGATCATGTACCTGAAATCGATGGATTGCGGATCACCCGCTTCAGCTGGCCTGACCGCGGCATCCGTTGCTGAAGGCATATGGCAGGTCTGGCAGTAGCCATTGGCGTCGTGCCGATTAGATCCATGCAGGTCCAGGTTTGAGTGACAGTTTTCACACTTGGCATCGTCAACAACCATGCGCCGGCCAACTGCCATGTCATCGGTAACCGCGAACGGCTCGATGAAATTCTGCATCTGGTCTTCCGTCTCCTCTTCATTCACGACGGCATCTTTGCGGCCTTCCGCACCAATGGTGAATGAACCCATGGCGTCATCAGGCAGACTGGCATCGAAACGGTATGCCCAATTGGATCCGCTGCGTATCAGGTCATCCGTAGCCGTTTCCTGGACATAAAAGCTGAAATCCTTATTTGGACCTGAAAGTGAAAGCCGCAGGCGGTCGAGTGCAGAAGGCAACAGTGGACCAAATTTGTCGCTCAATGAGAACGTCACTTTGGGACTGTCGCCCGGATCGGTGTCTTCGACACTGATGATCTGAACCAGCACACCGGACAATGCGGTAGATTTGTATTCAACGGTATGTGCGCCTTTGACGGAGGCATCGAATTCCTCTCCGCTTGCCGGTTGATGGCAGGTGGCGCAATTTTCGTCGTTGTCCTGGGGTCCAGCCGCGTGCCCTTCGCCGGTTACCCAATCGATGTTGTCATGGCAGGAGCCGCAGGCCATGCGTGAGGGACGGGTCAGCCATGCTTCATGCTCGGTACCAGCCTCACCACGGAACGTTCCGGGGGGGTTGTTTGCACAGCCAAAAACGCTGTTTTGTACGATGACTTCCTGCAGTACATCACCACTTCCGGAATCCACCAGGAAAAACTGTTTTCCATCAGTGACCCATTCACCTGTCGTGGAGGAACCGGCAGAACCGGAACTGGCAAACAGGGCGCCATCAGCTGAATTAACGCGAACTTCAATATTTCCTTCATCCCCCCAAACCATTTCAGTCATGCTTAAGCGGTCTGAATCGCAAGTCGGTGCCGGATTGGGGTTGGCCACCAGGGGCATGCCTGCAGTAGGTACGCCGCCGGTATGGCAGATCTCGCAGTCGTTGATTTCGGCTGTGAATTCAACATGAGAATAATCGTGAACGGCCTGGCGGTATCCAACGATGGTATAGCCGTTTTCAAGATCTGCGCCAGCATGGATTTTATGCACCATGTAAGGCATATCAACGGAATCGCCGGTATCGGGATCGATACTCTGAGTCGGGTTATGGCAAAGAATGCAAAGTCCGACTTCCGTACGGGCTCCGCCATGCAGTGCCAGCGGATCATGGCAGCGGTTGCAGGTTGCTGTCGTCACCTGATCACGTGGAGCAGCAATACTCCCACCGGACGGAATGAAATGATCCAGTTCATTTGTTACGTAGCGACCGAGATCCCATTCCTCGAGATCACGCCGGGCGTAGATGCCAAGCGTATGACTGGCGCTCATATCGTAATTATCCGGCAATACCGTCGCGAATTTGTACAGGTAAACGCCGTCACCCATGGCCGTATAAGCGCCGCCGGAATCGGTGCTTGCCTGCGTGGCCGATTCACCCGTATCAGGGCTGGTCTGAACCCGCGTGGTGTAGGCAACATAAGCTTCCTCTCCGGCCGGTATAAAAGAGAGAATAAAGGACGTACTGACCGGTCCCGGTGTAAAAACACCCTCACGATCAAGCGGCATCCCGGCCGGATCTGCCAGGCTGAATGTCACTTCAGGTTGACGGTCTGCTGGAATGACAACATCAATAATTTCCAATACCAGGCCTGGCCTGATAAAAGCAACCTCGGCTTCGGTCAGGTAAAATTCTTTGTCTACCTCTGTATAACCGCCTTCGCCGGGGTCCCCACTTTTAGCTGAAACCCAGGAACTGGTACTCATGGTGAGCACCACTACTGCGATCAACCCCCAAAAGAGCCTGTTCTTCATTTTTTATCTCCTCGATGGTAATGCTTATTGGCCCGGATCATAACCGGGACTGCTCCATGGCATAAAAGAACACTTTAAGGCTATCAATTCCATGATGTAAATCATGAAAAAAACCAAAAACAGAACTTTTACTCGAGATGTGACTCAGATTCGTTTTTATTCGGAAAGTTACCGACCAAGGACTATTTTGAGAGCGTATTTTGAACGCGCAAAAGCATCCATGTGAAATTGCGCATGTTCTGACTGGTACTGATATTCAACGGCTACCGGACATGCCCTGCGCGCACGACAACCCATCTCCCTGCACCCTGAACTTTCATTTGCCGAGAGATAAGCCATGCAGTCATCGACACGGTAGGCTCCGGTGGAGAATGCATCAACGGGGCACGCGTCAAGACAGGGCTGGTTGTTGCACGACAGGCACGGCGAAGCATGGATTGATCCAGGCTGAACCTCTGTCACGGCAACAGCCAGGCGCAAAGCGAAACGATAAGCGTGCCACAAGCCGTATGTCCGGTGAATGTACATGGAAAGAGGTGAAGGAAAAGCCTGCCCGGTCGTTTTTGCCCAGTCCAGAAATGGCGGGTATGGAGGACCTTCGAAGGGAAAAACAACGCTCGCACCCAGTTCCGTGGCGATGGCTTTACCAATCCGCCTGCTCCACCGATCGAGGGGGTCCGGGGCGCCATCTGCGAATTCAACTGAGCGCTTGAATACTGTCCACATGGCGGAGCCTGCGTTACCCACCAGAACCAGGCCGGATTCCTTATTCACCCCGGATTCATCAAACACGCCCAGAACCACCAGCCCATGCGGTTTTACGAGGCTACTTATTTCTGATATATCAGACATGAGCGGTCATCTGACTCACATCCGGGCGGCCGGTTGCCGTTGCGGTAATCCGGGCCTCCAGAAAAAGCTCACCGTCCACATCATGATGAATATGATTTTCATCACTACTCAAACGCACTTCGGCAGCTTCCGCTCCTGCGTCACGCACCATGACCAGGACTCTCTCCCGGGCAATGCTCTCGGCGGTTGATACCGCTTCTGCCAGGCTGGTGAAATGGATCGGTTCCCGGTCGCTGTGAACGATGAACTGACCATGCAATGGTTGCGTCACCAACACGCTGGCACGCTGTACGACGCTACCCATCACAGCGCCGAAAGCGTTTGCTACATCGGCATTCAGGGGCAAGACCAGTTCAACGCCCAGGTGTTGTGCAGCGTCGGGGAAAAAAGTTGCGGCCGGAGCCCCCACGCCGACGACCGGATAGTCGGCCGCGAATTTCAGGTGAAACAAAGACCCGGCTGCCGCATGCTGGCCCGGAAAGTCACTGGTTTCAAAAACCAGGTCTGCTAACAGGCCCGTCAGATTGCGCGATTCCGCCTCATCCAGCGACCGGTGCTGATGCAAGCCGGCCTCGATCAAAGCCCGGCTGATTTGCTGGCTCACTTTTTCGAATACATGACGACTGGGCGTTTCGGCATCACCTTCCTGCCACCGACCCAGCCCATAGACGTGGCGCATTTGCCGGGCCCAGACCAGTGCAGCAAGCCTGGCCGCCTGCGGACACCAATGCCTGCTCAGACCCAGTACATGCGCTGCGTCGCTGGGCGTGAACCCGCTGTAAATGGCCATGCCTCTACGCTGCAGGCGCGCTATTGCGCGTGCAGCCTCGCGATCGTGATTAACGATTTCGTCCAGCTCCACGGGACGATCGGACAACATCTCCCAGGCACGCAGTTCCTGATCGGAGCATTCCGCCATCAACACCTCGTTATATTCCAGCCGCATCGCAAAGCGATTGTTCCTGCGACCGGGGCTAGCGGCCAATTGTCGCTGCAAACGGTCCTTAACTTCCGAATAAAGATGGGACAGGAGACTCAGGGGAACGACCCGCCGGGGGCCAATTTCGATGCCTTCACGGGCGCTGAAACGCACCTCGCTATCGCCGCCGAGTCCAATTGAAATGACACGCACCGCCTCGACCATCGGGCGCCAGTCACCAATCAACACCCCGTCGCTGCCCAGTTCCGGCTGTCCATTTGTGACCACGGCGATATCGGTTGTCGTGCCCCCCATATCGGCAATGATGGCACTACCTGCACCGCTGAGAGCGCAGGCGCCAACGACGCTTGCCGCCGGGCCGGACAGCACAGTACCGACCGGTTGTTTCAGCGCCGTTTCGGTATTGATCAGCGATCCATTCCCCTTGACCATCATCAGGGGTGCGGAAATCTCTTTTTCATCCAGAATTTTTTTCACGGCCAGGATCAGCTCATGGATGATGGGGATCATCCTGGCATTCAGCGCTACGGTCAACGCCCTGCGTGGTGCATCCAGGTCGCTGGCCAGCTCAAAACCGCAGGTCACGGGTTTTGAGCCCAGCTCTTCAATCAGCTCACGAATGCGAATTTCATGAACCGGGTTGCGTACTCCGAACATGGAGGACACCGCAAAAGCTGAAACTCTTCCCATCTGCCTCTCGATGGCTGCGCGGACCCGGGATTCATCCAGCGGTTCCCGTTCCTTTCCTACCGCGTCATGCCCGCCTGGCAGGATAGTGACGAGTTCCTTATCGAAGATATCCAGCAGGCCGCTCTTTATCACCTGCTGCTCCTTGTAACCTGGCAACAGTATGCCAACGGGCGCGCCCTTTCCCTCGACCACGGAATTGGTCGAAAGCGTGGTGGACAAGGCAACCAGCGAGATTTCGGCAAAAGCCTCCTGTGACAGGCCCATCAAGGCAGCGTCGATGCCCAGCGTCAGGTCATGCCGCGTTGTCAGGCTCTTGGACGTCGCCAGTATCCGGTTATTGGCGTCCACCAGCACGGCATCGGTATAGGTACCGCCTGTATCAATGCCGAGCTTCAACAAACCTACCCTCTTTTACGCCGGCGGCGCCGGCCCGGTGTCGATCCCGCGGTGTCTGTTTCCGCTTCGGGTAAGTCCACGAACTTGCAGAGTTCGGGATACGCCTCGGTGGTGTGAGGAATCCCCATGGCGTTGACAAAGTGTTGTTGAAAGCCCGCGTCAACAGCAGTCTCAATTTTCTCGATGCTGCGAGCACGTTTTTCAATCTCGATGCGCGAGGCCCGGTTCAACAGGGCGATGCGGGCGCCGGTTCCCGCCGCGTTATTGGCCGATGACACCTGTTCCAGGTCGCAGTCCGGAATCATGCCCAGGACCATGGCGTATTTCACGTCGATGTGACTGCCGAAAGCACCGGCCAGGCGGATGCGGTCAACCTTTTTCACGCCCATGTGATCCATCAGCAACCGCGCGCCGGCATACAAGGCCGCCTTGGCAAGCTGAATCGCCCGCACATCGCCCTGTTCAATCACGATCCGCGGCTCACCATCATGCAGCAGGTAGGAAAATGTCCGGTCGCTGGCCTGTATCCGCTCATTGCGGTTTGCAGCATCACCGTTGATCGAGCCGTCCGGGCGAATGATTCCAGCCAGGTACATGCAGGCAATGGCCTCGATAATGCCCGAACCGCAAATTCCGGTAACGCCCTGGTTACCGATTGCTTCGTCAAAACCTGAATCATCAGACCAAAGTTTGCTGCCGATCACCCGAAAGCGGGGCTCCAGTGTTTCAGGGTCAATTCGCACACGCTCGATCGCCCCGGGTGCAGCGCGTTGGCCTGCGCTGATCTGGGCCCCTTCAAAAGCCGGCCCGGTAGGGCTGGATGCCGCCAGCAGGCGATCGCGGTTACCCAGCACAATTTCTGCATTGGTCCCGACATCGATAATCAGGCTGACCTCTTCCAGATTCCATGGTGTCTCCGCCAGCATCACAGCCGCGGTGTCAGCGCCTACATGTCCGGCAATACATGGCAGCAGATAAGCCCTGGCGTTGGGGTGTAATTCGATATCGATTTCAGAGGCCCGGATGTCTACCGCGTGATCGGTCGCCAGGGCAAATGGAGCGGTGCCCAGCGGGGTTGGATCAAGGCCCAGCAGCAGGTGATGCATCACGGGATTTCCAACCAGCGTAATTTCCAGCACATCCTCTACAGGAACGCCCGCCTGTTCCGCCGTGTCGGCTATCAGTTTGCTGATGGCCTGGCGCACCACTGTCGTCATTTGTCCGGCGCCTTCCGGGTTGAGCATGGCATAGGAAACCCGGCTCATCAGGTCTTCACCGAAGCGGATTTGGGGGTTCATTGCGCCGGAACTGGCCAGTACTTCACCGCTGGTCAGGTCACAAAGATGAACCGCAATCGTGGTGGATCCGACGTCGATGGCAGCGCCGTAAATGCGGTCACGGAACCCGGGCCATACCGACACGATCTGGCTGCCATAGCGTAGCGCCACCGTCACCTGCCATTTGCCTTTGCGTAAGGCCTCCTGCATGACCTCGAGCATGGCCAGGTCCCAGCTGAGACCTGTCAGGCCCCACTCTACTTCCAGTGCACGTAACAACCTTTGCAGATCGCCTTCGGGCGTGTGCATGTCGGGCTGTTCCACTTCGACAAAATACAGGTGCACCACCGGGTCCACTTCGATATCGTGGGCTTCGTAGTCTTTTCGCACTACCTGATGGTGAACCTGGCTGCTGGCAGGAACGTCAATCCGCACATCATCCAGAATTTTGGCCTGACAACTCAAACGGTTTCCGGCCGCCAGCCGCCCACGTTCGAGGCAATACTCCTCAGCCTCGCCCATTGCGGTCAGATGACCGGCACTGGAGACGATGTTCTCCTTGGCGAAACTCCCTTCTACTGCTTCCACCTGGCAACGGCCACAGCGTGCCCGGCCACCGCAGATGGAGTCAATATCGACGCCCAGTTCCCTGGCCGCCTGTAAAACCGGCGTGCCGATTGGAAAATGTCCGCGTTTACCGGACGGGCTGAAAACACACAGTGCAGTTGCTTTACTGGGCACGGCGCCGCCGGCTGCTGCGCCGCTGCCGCGTTCCCCCGGCAGCAGGGTCACGATAGGCTGCAATCCACCTGGCGCACTGGGGATCGTGATCCATCAACACGTCCGCTCCCCGCACAGCCTGCATCAAAGCGGCCTCCAGCGGATTGGTGATGGCTGAGGTCATGCCGGCGCCAATGGCCATGGCAAGGAAAGTGGGGTTCAGGCCGTGGCGGTTTGGCAGGCCAAAGCTTACGTTTGAAGCACCACAGGTCGTGTTTACTTTAAGTTCGGTTTGCAGGCGGCGAATGAGCTTGAACACCTGTACCCCCGCATCGGCCATTGCGCCCACCGGCATGACCAGTGGATCTACTACGACATCGCAAGCTGGAATGCCGTGATCGGCTGCCCGCTCAACGATTTTTCTGGCCACTTCAAAACGTACGTCGATATCGGTGGAAATTCCGCTGTCGTCATTGCAGATCGCAACTACGGCCGCACCATACTTTTTGACCAGCGGCAGCACCCGCTCCATGCGGTCCTCTTCTCCAGTGACCGAATTCAATAATGCTTTACCCTGGTAAGCTTCCAGCCCGGACTCCAGTGCCTCGAGCACCGACGAGTCTATCGAGAGCGGCACATCAGTTAGTGACTGGACCAGCTTTATGGCCTGTGCGAGCAGCGCAGGTTCATCCGCCAGTGGGATGCCGGCGTTTACGTCCAGCAGCTGTGCGCCCGCCGCCACCTGGGCCAGCGCATCGGCCTGCACCCGGCTGAAATCGCCATCCTTCATTTCCTGCGCCAGCAGCTTTCGGCCGGTCGGATTGATGCGCTCGCCAATGACGACGAAAGGCCGGTCGAAGCCGATGACAACCTCTTTTGTGGCGGAACTGATTACCGTTTCTGTCATTTTCTTATTCCTTGATTAGCTGTCCACCGGCCTTCACCGTGGCTTCCAGTACATCATCCGGAAATAACGTTTCGAGCCGCGCCACTTCCTCATTCATTGCAGTTTCGACATCGCCATCGCAGGGCCGGCGTTCCCGCCGCCACTCTTCCAGGTAGGCATTGCTCGAGCCCTTGCCTGCACGCATCGCAGCCCGGTCGATGGCTACGGCAAACCGTTCAGGCAGCACCTGCTTGTGGCGCTTACGGCCTTGCTGGCCGATAACCTGTGCCGGGATATCCCGCCAGTAAATGATGGTCAGTTTGCTCATTCAGCCAACTCCGGCTTCAACAACAGTGACAGCGGCTGATCCCCGCTGAAGCGGAAAGAATAGTCGAGGCCAAGAAACCCGGCATGGCTGCGGGCCATGGCCTGCAGTTCTTCCGAATCCGTTTGCGCCAGGTACACCACCCGCTTGTAGTTTCCAAAATACATGGGCATCAATTGCGGTTGGCGGTCAAGTCCAAGGCCGCGAACAACCAGCCGCTCAAAATGACGTACCAGGAAATCCGTCAGATAAAAACTTCCGGGCTCTTCATCAGCCAATTCGTGGAATGTTTCGCTGCCGGCAAAAAACTCGTAGCAATGGGCACCTGGAATCCGCTCCACACCGGTGCCATTCAGCGCCTTGTCCAGCAACCCACCGGTTCCGCAGTCGGCGTAGGCGACGAAAATATGCTCAAAGTTCTGCCGCTCCTGCTCAATCTTGCCGGTCACAGCAGCCGGTATTCTGTCCGGTGTATTGTGCAACTCAGCCGGCAGACACTGGAACTCGACATGATCCCAGCCGTTCAGCTCACGAATTCGAATCAACTCGCGGGCGATGGCCCCGCAGGCGATCACGAGCACTGGAGCCGCCATACCCAAACCCCACCGCCCTCAGGAGGCCGCTGCAACCAGTTGTTTAGCCGTCTCGACCGCCGTTGCCGCATCCCGGCAATAGGCGTCGGCACCAATCGCTTCACCGAACTCCTCGTTCAGCGGCGCGCCGCCAACCAGCACGATGTAGTCATCACGGATGCCCTTTTCCTTCATGGTATCGATGACAACCTTCATATAGGGCATGGTGGTCGTCAGCAGAGCCGACATCCCCAGGATGTTCGCCTGGTGTTCTTCCATGGCGTCAATGTAGGTATCGGCTTCCACGTTAATTCCAAGATCGATCACTTCGAAACCCGCGCCCTCCATCATCATGCCAACCAGGTTCTTGCCGATGTCGTGGATATCGCCTTTAACGGTACCGATGACCATTTTCCCAACCGGCTTCGCCCCCGTCTCCGACAGGATCGGCTTGAGGATAGCCATTCCGGCTTTCATTGCATTGGCCGCCATCAATACCTCAGGCACAAACAGGATGCCGTCACGAAAATCGATTCCCACAATAGCCATTCCGGCAACCAGCGCTTCTTCCAGCACACGTGTAGCTTCCCAGCCCCGGTCCAGCAGAATCCGCGTGCCTTCATCAATCTCCTCGGCCAGCCCGTCGTACAAATCGTCATGCATCTGCTCAACCAGCTCGTCGTCCGGTAACTCCGACAGGATGATGTCTTCGTCGTCGTATTGATCAGTCATATGTTTTGCTGCCTCTTTTCGTAACGTTCATTGTTCAATCCCACCGGCCGTTACCAGGCCGCATTTCTTCCGGCGCCAGCCGGATCGGGAAATTTTCCCGTATTCTCCGGTCGGCTTGCGGGGAAATATGCTCCGGGTAGTAAGTGGACAGTGTTTTTCTGACCTTTACATGTGCCAACTCGTAGATGTCCTCTTTCCCGGTCTCTTCCCATTCACCCGGTGTCCGTCGATCCGCCACTTCCGGGTAAAGGTATTCTTTTTGCATGAGCTCCAGGGTCTGGGGCTGGTTCAGGTAATGCCCGGTGCCAAACACCGTGTCCTCAATCACCCCATATGACAGGGTCTCATCAGTCACTTCGATGCCACGCAGAAGTCTTTGTACATTACCCAGCATGTCGTTGTCGATCACCATGCCCTCGAACGACTGGCCCAGCAGGCTGCCGACGATGCCGGGATATGCGGCGACCAGGTTGGCCCCGGACAAAGCCAGCGCAGTTGTGGTGATTGCTTTCTCATAGCCGGCTTGTGCATCCATCGTCTTGGAATCGGTCATCCCGCTGGCCATGCTGGTAATGAACCCATAGTGGTTGCACAGCTGCGCACAGGCCGCCATGACCAGGGCCTCTTCGCCGCTGCCACCGCTGAAGGCACCGGTGCGCAGGTCGGAAATGAAGGGCCACATGCCGAAATTGATGACCGAACCCGGCTTGACCAGGTTCATCACCGCCATGCAGGCCAGGGTTTCCGCGAAAGTCTGTGCGAGAGTTCCGGCCAGCGCTGCTGGCGAAGTAGCACCAGCCTGTGGCGCCACGGCCACGTCGCCAGTCAACCCCAGCTCGGCAATTTTTACCAGTACTTCCGCGTTGTCCTTGCCAAAACGCAAAGGGGAAACAATCGGGCAACCGCCGAAGGTACAGAAAGGCCGCTCCAGGAAACCGCCTTCTTTGCCCAGGTATAAGTCGAACAGCGAAATAATCGGATCGATATGATCCACTTCCGCAATGCCCAGGGCAAAAGGCTTGCAAGTGCCTGCCAGCTGGGCATAGGCAACGTTCATGTCATGGACATAGACTTCCTGGCTGTATTCGGCGGCAATAAAGGGCTGGCCGAACATGTGAATATGTTCCAGCGTATCCGCCAGCCTGGCGGCGTCATACAGGTCGGCCAGCCTGGTCGGGCGGTACTTCAGCTCGGGGTACTCAAGTATGCTGACCGATTCACCGGAAGTGCTGAAAAAAACGTTTTTACCACAGACTTCAAGGTCGTGACGGGGATCAGGAGCGTAGGCTATGTACTCTTTCGCTGACACATCAACCAGGTCTTCGACCAGGGAGCGCGGGAAACGTAAGCGGCCGTCATCACCCAGGGTACAACCGCCGGGTAAGGCATAATGCAAAATTTCAGGGATCGGCTCACCTATACCAATATTGGCAAGAATATCCAGTGCAGTATCGTTGATGCGCTGAATATCACGGTCGCTCAATGGCTTGTAGCAACCACCGGGCATCCCCGGCTGAACTGCCTGGCCGCGCACCCCGGCCGCACGTAAGGCGCGCCGCGCGTCTCTGCCGCCCGCGCGCTTTGCGTGTCGCGATTTTCTGTGCTGCTCAGACATAATTCACCACCGCCCGCTCGCTGCACTCATGACTTCCCGCGGCAACAGGATCGGGAAGTTGTCACGGATTTTTGTATCGACTGCAGGATCAATATATTCCGGGTAGTGTGTGGAAAGTATTGACCTCACCCGCTCTCCGGCCTGTTCACGAATATCAGGTGAACCTGCTGCTTCCCATTCACCCGGTGTCCTGCGGTCGGCCAGTGCCGGGTATTCGTACTCGGTACGCATCAGGCCCAGCGTCTGGTCCGTGCGCAGGAAGTGCCCTTCGCCGTGAACCACCTGCTCGATCACGTGATAGGAAAGCGTCTCTTCATTGACCTCGATTCCACGAACCGTGCGCAACACCGCACCCAGCATGTCATTGTCGATCACCATCGATTCCAGTGACAGGGCCATCAGGCTGCCCAGCATGCCGGCGGATTCTGACACGTTGTTGCATCCCGTCTGTGCCGCCAGGGTCACCGCCAGGGCTTTCTCATAGCCGGCCTGGTAATCGGGTGTCTTGGAGTCACTCATGCCTGCGCCAACCGAACTGGGGACCTGGTAAAAATTCAGCATCTGGGCAGCGGCAGCCGTGACGACAGCCTCTTCACCGCTGCCGCCGGTGAAGGCGCCGGTGCGAAGATCAGACACGAACGGCCAGGCGCCGACAATGACCGGGAACCCCGGCTCCACCACGTCGATCATCAACAGGCTGGCGAGCGCCTCGGCAACGCATTGCACGACCGAGCCTGCCAGGGCGGCCGGGGCCGTTGCACCGGCCTGTGGCGCCATGACCACCCACACCGGGGCGCCGAACTTGATGGATTCAATGCACACTTCGCTGTTGTCCCTGGCGTAGCGCAGTGGGGAAATAACGCAGCACCCACCGCCATGGGCGAATGGGCGCTCCCGCCACTTTTTCTCACCGCCGGCGATCATTTGCAGCATCTCCAGCGTTGGCTGAACGTGAGAAGCGTCGTTAAAAGTCAGCGCGGAATGTTTGCTGGTGCCGGCGACGTTGGTATAGGCCACGCTGATATCACAAGCCATCTGGTCAACGATTTCGGTGGGCACCACCAGGCGGGAAAACGCATGGATATTGTCCATCCGGTCAACCAGGCGGGCTGCATCGTACAGGTCTTCGATGGTGGATGGACGATAACTGGAAGAACCAACATCCAGCATATTGACCGCTTCCCCGCCGCCATAGGTGTGAACCCGATTGCCCCCGATTTCGAGATCATGTTCAGGGTCCCGCCCGAGAAACTGGATATCCCTGGGTGTGTTCGCAATGACATCTTCAACAAACCCCCGGGGAAAGCACAGCCGGTCATGCTTGTTCATGAAGCAACCGCGCTTCAAAGCCTGCTCTCTCACAATGGGAATCGGATCGCCCATACCGATGTTTTCCAGCACGTTCAGGATGGTAGTGTGGATTTGCTGCTCATCCGATCGAGTAAGAGGGCGGTAGCGGCCGCCTTCCAGGCCCGGCAGGACTGCCGATGCTACCGGCGGAGCCAGTTGGCGGGCCTGTCTACCCCGTCTTCTCGGCCGGCTCATGTCATGACTCCGAGTACTTCATCATGGTTTCCACCCGCCAGCGCTCGGTATTTTCCACGTTGTTGAAACTGAACAGGTGAAACCCGGGGATATCGAGATCCGGGTCATCCAGGTAGGGAATCAATCCAGCCAGCAAGTCATCCGGTTTATAGGGTTTCGCACTGATTATTTTACGGACCAGCCCTTTCTGTTTACGCAACACATTGACGGACTGGCCGACACCGATTTTCAGCGACAGTGAGATCAGCTTGGGAATCTCAGCGACTCCGGGCAGGCCCAGCCAGGCAGGAAGCGTCACGCCGGCCCGGCGAATGGATCTCAGCCAGTTGACCATTACCGTCGAGTCGAAGCACATCTGTGTGACCAGGTAGTTTGCATACTGCTGTTTTTCCTTCAGCAGCCGCAACAGTTCGTCGTCGTCGACCAGGGGATGGCCTTCGGGGTGGGCTGCAACACCAACGTCCTCGAATTCGTGCCCGATTTCGGCAATATCCCTAAGCAGATTCAGGGAACAATCATAGTCTCCAGCCGGCTTTACTGCGTCACCACCCGGCACGAAAACGCTTTCGACGTCAGCCTCGTCCAGGCGTGAGAGAATTTCCCGCAAATGACCCTTGTCCCGGACCACGCGGGCAGCGATGTGCGGAACCAGCTTCAGCTGGCGATCTTCCGGCAGCGCACGAAGCTCATCGACCATGTCCAGGGTCGGCCCGACGCCGGTTGCCGGTGAGCATGTGATGGAGACGTAGGAGTGCTGCGGCAGGTGGACCAGGCGATCCACGATGGTTCTGGTAGGAATGACCTCCATGTACGCCTGTTCCATCAATCCCGCGAGCACCTGGCCGTTCGTTCTCATGAGCCGGCTTCGGTGCTGTCCGTGCGCATCAGGTCCAGGTACCAGGACAGGAACCTCCAGGTGTAGTCCTCCATTTCTGAAAGAGGACCGGGAACGTAGTAGCGGGAATTCACACCCTGCTGGTTGCGCTCGATAATCATCTTGTCTGCGTGCGTCGTGACATCCCACAACCAGACGAGCTTGTCCTTGTCGTAATCTTTACCTTCCTCGGCATCCCCTCGCACCAGCCAGGTGATATCGCAATCGGCCGTATCCTGGGTGAGCGGCGTAAAGCGGTATATCACCACGTGATCACAGTACAGCAGGGCGAAGGTAACCGGTCCAACCTGTAAATCTGTCGCGCCGCCATCGAAATCCCTGATCGTGCCCAGCAAGGGGGCCATGGGCTTGCCATCTTCACTGCCGGTCAGGTGGTTTCTGATCAAAGGATAACGGTCAAAAGAAAAATCGGCACCGAATCCAGGGGCATCCAGATACATTTCGTTAACCGTCCTGTCACTCAGTCCGCACACGCCCGCCCGGCCCATAACCTGCTGCAATAAAACCTCGGTTCGGGAGTTAATATGCGCAAGTCCATGCCCCACGGAATATTCCGGGTGAGCAGGAGCGCAGTGGTAGCATTCGGTGTAGTTTTCCAGGGCCAGCTTCCAGTTGGAAGCAATCGGATAGCTCTGACGATGGGCAACCCTGGCATTCTCCAGGTCATACGGTTCCAGGCACTCCGCCAGTCCTTCCTGGACCAGCGAAAACGGTGCCGGGTCTGCGGCGAAGTTCACGTAAATCATGCCATGCAACATGCCCACATGAATCTTCTTCAAACCGATTTCAGATTTATCGAAACTCTCACCCATTTGCGCAGCCGCTCTTAGCTGGCCCTGCAAATCATAAGTCCAGCCGTGGTAGCGGCAGGTCAGCCTTTTCGAACACCCACTGCTTTCAACACAGATTCGAGAACCCCTGTGCCGGCAGACATTGAGCATGGCATTGATTTCATCTTCCGCGCTGCGCACGATGATCACGGACTCCTGGTCAAACTCGAACAGGAACCAGTCGCCCACTTTGGGGATTTCACTCTGGTGTCCGGCATACAACCAGGAATTCAGGAAAATCTGTTCGATATCTTTCCGATAAATTTCCGGGTCCCGGTAAAAAGGCTGCGCAAGAGAATGCATGTCGGGTTGACCGGCGGCCAGTTTTATAATGTCCTTTTCGTTCACTGCTTTTTCCTGTTTTGTTCAGTCTTCGTTGGTACTGCCCGCATGCTGGTAAATGACTTCCCCATCCAACAGGGTCATGACCACCTGGGCTTCACTAATTTGTTCAGCAGGGATAGCGAACAGATCGCGGTCCAGCACCGCAATGTCCGCACGCTTGCCCGCTTCTATGGAGCCTGCAATCTCTTCATGGTGCATCAACCACGCTGCGTTTATGGTGTAGGCATCGATCATGGAAGCCAGGCTGATCCGCTCAGCTTCATTCAGAACGGGGCCAGAATCTGTCAGGGCATCCTGACGGCGCACTGCTGTCTCGATCGCTTCGAACGGGTTCGCGGAAGATACGCTCCAGTCACTGCCTCCGACAATCCGCCCACCGGCGAGCTCCACGCTCCTGATGGGGTACATGCCCTGGACCCTTTCCTCGCCTACTACGGGCAGGTTCAGTTCCATAATCCAGTCGTCCGGATAAGCCCAGATCGACTGGAAGTTGGCCGTGGCTTCCAGCGCGGAGAAGCGCTCAATATCATCAACATGAATCATCTGCAGGTGGGAAATGTGGTGCCTGTTGTCACTTGCCCCGTTCTGCTCGCGGGCAGCTTCTATCGCGTCCAGCCCGGCGCGCACTGCACGGTCACCGATCGCATGCATATGGACCTGCAGGCCCATTGCATCGAAACGAACCACTGCGGCATCCAGGTCTTCCGGGCTTAGAATCAGATCCCCCCGATGGCCGTGCATTCCGACGTATGGCTCCAGCAGGGCAGCCGTTTCGCCTTCGAGCACCCCATCCAGGAAAAACTTGATACTGTCGTGATTCAGGCGCTCAGATTCATATTCACCGCGCGCCGCCAGGACCCGCTCAAACTCAGCGCCGTAATGTTTGGCAAATCCGCTCTCGTAAGTCAGCGATGTCACCACGCGGGCATTCAATTCGCCAGCCTGTTCAAGCACCCGGTAGGCCTCGTAATCTTCCTGGCCAACCCATGCATCAATAAACGATGTGATGCCATTGCCGTTCAAATGGCGGATTCCCGTTGCCAAAGCTTCAATATTTGATTCCGGTGTCGGTTTCGGCATTACTGCCCTGACGATTTCCTGGGCTGTCTCGCGCAAGGTGCCGCTCGGAGAACCGTCCGGGTCCCGTTCGATGACGCCCATTGCAGGATCTGCTGTGTCGGCTTCAATACCAGCCAGTTCCAGCGCTTTCGAGTTCGCCCAGGCATTGTGCCCATCGGATGCCCAGAGGATGATGGGGCGATCACTATCGATCGCATCAAGCAGTGATTTGTGCGGGCCGTCCTGACCGAACAGCGCCAGGTCAAAAGCATGCCCTTCCAGCCACTCGTCACCGGCTTGTGCAGAACAGCTTGTAACTTTCGAGATAATGGCCTCGATACTCAATTCATAAGTGAGGTCACAACCCAGCAGGCCATAGCCGCCCATAGCCGGATGCACATGGGCATCATGCAAGCCGGGCAGCGCCCATTTTCCTGTCAGGTCCAGCACCCGGGTCTGTGGTCCGATCATGGGTTCGATATCAGTGTTATTTCCGACTTTGACGAACACTCCATCCCGAATGGCCACGGCTTCAACCCGGCTGCGGGCGTCATCAACGGTATAAATACCGCCATTGATCAGTACGACGTCGGCCGGCTCTGCGAGCGTTACCGTCACGACAGGTTCCTCTGCCTTATCAGCACAAGCTGTCAAAAAAGCGGTCAGTACGACCAGTGGCATTCGCAATTTCATTACATTTTCTCCAGACCGCGTTTGGCCAGTGCGCGGGCGATAATCAGGCGTTGTATTTCACTGGCGCCTTCCCAAATACGATCCACGCGAATTTCACGACTGAACCTTTCCGCGCAGTTTTCGCGCATGTATCCACGCCCACCAAATATCTGAACGGCACGATCAGCAATGCGGTAAGCCGCTTCCGATGCATACAGCTTGGCTATCGAACAGCGGGCATGCAGTGATTTGACGTTTTCACCCCGGTCGTGAGCCTCAGCGGCTTCGAAAGTGATCAGGCGCGCTGCCCACAACTCCGTTACGCTGTCGGCCAGCATGGCCTGCACCAGTTGCTTGTCGATCAGCTTGCCACCGTCTACTTCCCGTTCTTTAGCCCATGCGGTCGCTTCTTCAATCAGCCGGGCAGCCGCGCCACAATCCCGCGCCGCGATCATCAGTCGTTCGCGCCGGAACCAACTGTGGGAGAACGACATGCCGTCACCTTCACTGCCAATCCGGTTGGCCGCAGGGATCAACACGTTATTGAAACGCAGCTCCGGGTGATGATGGTCGAACGTATGGCTAAACAGCGGTACGCGGATCTCCTCGATACCCGGGGTGTCCTTGTCGAGGAATAACATTGCGTCGCTACCTGCATGCGGACCATTGATGAGTTTTGCCTGCAGAAAAAAATAGTCGGCGAGGTTGGCGCTGGTCACGAACCATTTCTCGCCGTTGACCCTGTAACCCTCAGCAGTGAGCTCAGCTGTTGTATCGACCACCACGTCCGACCCGGATTCAGCCTCTGTAATGGCGTAGCATTCCTTGCGCTCACCTGTCATCAGGGGCAGGACAAAGCGTTGCAACTGATCTTCATTGCAAGCCTCGAACATCCACTCATGCGGCTCGGAGAAGCACCAGCAGAGTGCATTGGTGACCCGTCCCAACTGTTCCCAGACAGCCACCTGGTCCACAATACGCAGCTTCAACCCGCCATGTTCGGCCGGCACATCCATTGAGCTGAAACCCAGATCAATGGCCATTTTCTTGTGGCGCTTACTGACTTCCGCCGCTAAGCGGCCTGCATTCATTTCAGCTTCGAGCTCGCACGGAATCAACTCATCTTGCGCAAAACGCCGGGCTTTTTCCTGCCACTCCCTGCTGGTCTTATCCAGGTTCAGTTTCAAGCTTGCTTACTCCTTATTCAGGAAAAATGCCGGGGAAATGTAATGGCCAGGTAGGACATGCAGACCTGTTTGGCCTGATCCCGGCTCATTGAGCGGGGGTTGGTGAGCATGTCCAGCCACAGACCTGATGTCATTGCCGACAGCGACGCAGCAACGGACTCCGCCTGGATACCCTTGTAATCACCCTGCTCAATCAGGTCGCTGCATGTCTGCAGCATTTCAGCCCGGTATTCCATGTCCCGCATCGCACAAATTTTTCGGTAGGTGGGCCGGGATTTACTTTCACCCCAGAACGCGAACCAAACCGCCAGCTTGTTGCGGTCACACACGGGCGCTTTGAAGTCAGTTGCCACCATGGCTGCCAGCTTGTCTGCCGGCGAATCCCCCGCCCTGGACACGGCCTTCTCCCAGGCTTCACGATATTGCTCTGACAGGAAACGCAGGGTTTCCACCAGCAACCGGTCTTTGCTCTGGAAATGCAGGTTGATAATTCCCTGGCTCAGGCCTGCTTCCCGGGACACAGTAGCCATGGTCGTATCCGACATGCCGTTACTGGCTACTGAACGGATAGTCGCCTGGATGAGTTGCTGCTGCCGCTCCTCTTTGGGGGCAGTTCTTTTCCTGGCCGGTGATTTCAACGCTGCTTTGCCCACTTCGCCCTCGATAAACTCCTGCTTATCACAAATACTGGGAACACAATATAAAAGAGTCCCTGCCAGTTTGCAATGAATGAACAATCATTCATTTGGTATGGACAAGAGGCTCTGTGGTATGAGAACCTATGTCCTTGAAAAAATCGGCGGATTCCAATGCGGCGCTCTCTAGAAAAATCCAATCGTCAACACCTGAAAGCACTTGGCAAATTACCGCTGGGCGTGTCTTCCAATTTCAGGTATTGGGGCGAAGACAAAACCATATACATCAAAGAGGGACGCGGCGGCCGCCTCTGGGACATCGACGGCAACGAATATATCGATTACCGCATGGGCTACGGACCGGGGATTTTGGGCTATGCCGACCCCAGGGTTGATGAGGCTGCCCGGGAAGGGATGGAGGTCGGTGGCGTATTTGCCTTGTCCACCGAGCGCGAATACGAGGTAGCAAAACGCATATCGAAGATGGTCCCGGCCGCCGAATTGGTACGATTTTCCAATTCAGGTACCGAAGCGGTAATGGCGGCACTGAGACTGGCGCGGGCTTACACAGGAAAAGACTCCCATATTGTCGTTGAGGGCGGATATCACGGCGTTTTTGATTCCGTGCTGTGGTATGCCGATATCGAAGAGTGGGACTCGGCTGCAGGTGACCCGCCGATTGAGGCGGACAGCGAAGGCATTCCGGCACTGCTGAAAAAACTCGCGCATTTCACACCGCTGAACGACGCCAACCACCTGGAAGACCTGCTCAAACGCCACCACCAGAGCATCGGCGCCTTCCTGATCGAGCCCATCATGGGCAACTGCTGCTC
>Ga0265306_10000058_pt1 | contig 38430 bp, 28 predicted proteins | sample Helome_3_FD_192493 | JGI IMG/M metagenome (GOLD analysis project Ga0265306, IMG submission 192493) | Marine sediment microbial communities from subtidal zone of North Sea - Hel_20160420 (Illumina Assembly) | ecosystem: Environmental > Aquatic > Marine > Subtidal zone > Sediment ... | reverse complement strand
CTGGGGATGACATGGGTGGGGCTGGGGATGACATGGGTGGGGCGGGCATGGCAGCCGTAAGTAAATGCCATTGGTGACTGTTAGCGTAATTGATTTATGTAAACTGTCGGCGGAATTTCGGTTAGCATCTATTCGTCATGCTTGAAATCAATAACCTTTGCAAGTCTTACCTGTATGCCGAAGCCCGGCAGGATGTGCTGCAGCAGCTCGATTTTGCGATGGCCGCATCGTCATCGGTAGCCTTGCTCGGTGACAGCGGCAGCGGCAAGTCGACCCTGTTACATTTGATCGCCGGGCTCGAGCGGCCTGATAGCGGTGAGATACTATTCGCCGGGCAGCGGATGCATGCGGATCCCGAGTCAACCCTGGCCGCAGTGCGGCGTTCGAAACTAAGCCTGGTGTTTCAGCAATTCCACCTGATATCGACCCTGACTATCCTCGATAACATTAAATTTCAGGCAGCCCTTTGCCAGCGTCTTGACCCGCTCTACGAGGCTGAATTGATCGATCGCCTGGATCTCGGCAATCAGCTCAAGAAATTCCCACACCAGTTATCTCGCGGTCAACAGCAACGCGTCGCTATCGCGCGTTCATTGCTGCACAAACCGCAACTGGTGCTGGCGGATGAGCCGACCGGCAATCTCGATGAAAATTCCAGCCTCGAAGTCATGGGCCTGTTCAGTAACCTGGTCAAACAGGCTGGCAGCAGCCTGTTAATGGTCACCCATAGCCAGGCAATGGCAGAATTTATGGACCGACGCGTGTGGCTGCACAATGGCAAGCTGGCCGAGATCGAATGAACCCCGGCTTTTTCTGGATACTGAAGGCCCTGCTGAGCCATTACTGGCGGCATCCCTGGCAAACCCTGTTCCTCTGCATCGGCCTGGTCGCGGGGGTGGGTCTGTGGTCGGCGGTGCAAATTATCAATCAGCATGCGCAGGCGAGTTACCAGCAGGCGCAAAACCTGCTCGGCGCACAGGCAAATTACTGGATCCGCAATCGCCGTGATGCAGGTATCGAGCAGTCGCTGTACATAAAATTGCGCCGTGACGGCTTTCGCCAGGTGATTCCCCTGGTTGAACTTGAAGTCAGTACAGCGCAGGGCATCTCGGTCAGTATTGTCGCCACCGATTTATTGGCCCTGCCCGAAGATGTATTTGACAGCGATCAAACCACGCAGGATTTCGCCCAAACCTGGCTTGAATTCGTGCAGCCGCCTTTTCGTGCCTGGGTGCCCGCGGTGCTTGCTGCCGAACTGGGCCTGGAACAGGGTGAGCGGCTTCAGTTGCGCGATGGACGACTGCTGCCGCCGGCATTGATCCAGGCGCGCCGGCAGCAGGGACGGCGGGTGCTGGTCGATATTGGTGCAGCGCTATCGCTGTCGGGTTCGGACCGGTTCAGTTACCTGACGGTAGGCAAGATTACACCGCGTGAGCATGCCCGCCTTGCTGCCAGCCTGCCCGACCATCTCGAACTGATCGAGAATCAGCAACATATAGACCTGCAGCAACTAACTGCAAGCCTGCACAGCCATTTAACGGCGATGAGCCTGTTGTCATTTGCGGTTGGGCTGTTTATCGTTTTTAACGCGGTACGCTTTTCGCTCTGGTACCGCCGCGCAACCCTGCTCGATCTGCGTTTGATGGGTTGCGACCCGCGCCATCTGGTTGGCGCGATTTTGTTCGAAACCCTGCTGTGGAGTCTGCTCGGAACCGCGCTCGGATTTATGCTCGGCGTTGTGCTGGCCCATGCATTGCTACCAGGGCTTGGCGCCAGTCTGCAAAGTCTCTACAACGCCACGGTCGAAGCCGATCTCGGGCTAAGTCCATGGACGCTGTTACAGGCCTGGGGCATAACCCTGACAGGCTTGATCTGGGCCCTCGCGTGGCCGCTTTACCGGCAGCTGCGGCGCGCCAGCTTCGAGGCTGGAAGCAGCGAGATGATGCTCAGCGACGAGGCAGTCGCGCGGCGTCGTCTTGCACTCGCTGCGCTGTTGCTGGCCCTGTTTGCGTGGATTGTTTATACCCAGATCGAAACCGCAACCCAGGGTTTCGTGGTGCTTGGCATGATTCTGTTTGCCGCGGCCTGGATACTACCGATTTTACTGGCCTGGGCATTACGTCTCCTCGGCCGGCTGTTGCCGGGTCGTTTTTTACTTACCCGCTGGATGGTTAGCGATGGCTGGTCTCAATTGCCCGCATTGCGCAGTGCCATGATGGCATTGTTGCTGGCCTTGACCGCGAATCTTGGCGTCGGCAGCCTGGTGGATAGTTTTCGTGGTGCTTTTGTCGGCTGGCTGGAACTTCGTCAGAGTGCCGATATCTACCTGCGGGCGCCCAACCTGAATTATCAACAATTGCAGGTATCGCCCGGTAATGCCGACTGGCTCGTTGCCAGCCATCATCGCATCGGCGTCAGCACGCGCTGGCGTGATCGCCCGAGCCTGGTCCGCGGGCAAGATACCGGGGCGCCAGACAGTCGGGTGTTGCCGCTGTCGAAATGGCAGGGTGATAACGCCGCTGCGGCCTTGAAATCCTGGCGCGAAGAGCCGGGCAAGATACTGATTAATGAGCAGGTGCATTTCCTCGCCGGAGTCCAGCTCGGCGAAAGCATTGCCCTGCCCACCGACCGGGGCCTGCAGGAATACCAGGTGGTTGGCGTTTTCTATGACTATGGGAATCCGTACTTCCAGTTCTATCTGCCTGATCACGTGGTTGCGAGTAACTGGGATCATTATTACTCGCGTGGTATCGCCTTGTGGCTGCAACAGGACAATAGCGCGGCGATGCAGCAAGCCGAAACATATATGAAAGCACTGGGGGCCCAACCCGGTGACTGGATTTCCCAGGCACAGATTCGAAATTTGTCGGTGGGTATTTTTGAGCGTACTTTCGCGATTACCGCGGCGATGAACTTGTTGACAATGATTGTCGCGGCAATTGCGCTGCAGGCCTCATTGCTCGCTATTTTACAGGAACGCTTGCCGCAGTTTGCGCAATGGCGTGCGCTCGGATTACGCCAGTTTGAGCAGCTATTGCTGGTAGCGACGCCACTATTGATCTTTTGTGCGATTGTCTGGTTGCTGTCGATTCCACTCGGTGCATTGTTAAGCTGGATATTAATCCACAAGCTCAACATCATCAGTTTTGGCTGGAGTATGCCATTGCTCTGGGAAATTGGACCGGCACTGCAGCTGGCCGTGGTTATAGGCCTGATTTGTGCGTTTACCCTGCTGCTGGTTTCGTTCCAGTGGCGGCGCCAGATGCCGCTCGCGTTGGCGCAACTCGGGGAAACCGTTTGATGCGTTTAATATCCCTGGCTTGTCTTGCCCTGATTAGCTTTGCATTGCAGGCCCAGGATTTGCTTGGTGACCTGCGCGACCGGGGACTCGGGTTTGCCCAGGTAATCCCGGGTAAGAACCTGCAGTTTCCACGCGACCATGGCGCGCATCCTGATTACCGCATCGAGTGGTGGTATCTGACTGCGAATTTGACGGATGGCGAGGGTCGTGACTGGGGCTTGCAGTGGACCCTGTTTCGCCAGGCTTTAAGTCCCGAGCAGGTTCATAGCGGCTGGCAAAGCAACCAGATATGGATGGCCCACGCCGCCATCACGACACCCGATGGTCATTTTTATGAACAGCGTTTCGCGCGTGGTGGTATTGGCCAGGCCGGCGTCACCCGTATCAGCCGGGACGGTTATTTCAATGCCTGGATGGATGACTGGCAGTGGCGTTCGCACAGTGCAGCGCTGTTGCCTGCCAGGCTTGATTTCAATGTCGGGGAGCGCGAAGTTAGTTTAACACTCCAGGCTGGCGGTGAACCGGTAGCCAATGGTGTCGATGGCTACAGCCAGAAATCAGCCCAGGGGCAGGCGAGCTACTATTATAGTCAGCCGCATATCCAGGTACGTGGTTTCGTAAAGCAGGGGTCCGACAAGACTTTGCTAAACGGCAAGGGCTGGCTCGACCGCGAGTGGAGTTCACAGGCGCTGGCGGACAATCAACAGGGTTGGGACTGGTTCTCCCTGCACCTCAACGATGGTCACAAGCTTATGGTTTACCAGTTGCGTCATGACGATGGCGAACACTGGCTTAGTGGTAGCTGGATCAGCCCGCAGGGTCGTTTCACGTTACTGGATGGTAACGCGATCGATTTAAATTCGTTGCAGACTCGTGAAATTACCACCGGCGAGAATCAGTCGCGCCAGCTACCGCTGGAGTGGCAACTAAACCTGGACAAGCAAAAACGCCGTTGGCGAATTCGGCCGCTTTACGACCAGCAATGGATGGGTACACGAATTCCGTACTGGGAAGGGGTGGTGCTGGTTGAAGACGAGCAGGGCACCCGCTCCGGCATCGGCTACATGGAACTCACTGGCTACCAGTAACTCTGCCCGGGTTTCGTTGGTCCGACATGCCAGGATAAATTACTCTCTATTGTTCACCGATTTTTCACAGCCACTTTGTATAAAGAGATCTCAGGCAGCAGAGTCTTTCTTTAGCAGGGGAAAAATGATGAGTGAATATACCTTATACATGGCAACAGCATTAATGATTACGCTATCCGCTTTTGTTTTGCACCCGGCACAGGCCGCGTCCCATCCATCTGAATTTCATCAATTTGCCAGCATGACGCATAAAAGCTATGGCCGTATCGACGAAACCTATGGATATGTAAATGTGACGACTGACGCCGGTGGCGCAGGGATAATCAACGTCATGTTCTCCAACGGTAGTCGGTTAAACGGGGCAAAGTTTAACGCGCGTGTTAAATTTCTGGATACCTCGGGCGCTGTGATAAAAGAGGAATATTTTAATCAAAGGATTGCAGCGGCAGATTTTCAGGGTGCGGCTGAGGGTAAGATCTCGAAACCGCTTACATTTTCAAATTTCGATTCGATCCAGGTTGATTTCTATCTGTCTGATATACCGGAATCCAGTGCAAGCAAATGGAGTTTGCAGCGGAATATTGGTTTTTCTGCTGCGCTCACATCGATGTAGGGAGTCAGTCAATTGTGGCGTTTGGTTTTTCGCGTTGCGATTGCGACCAGCGGATCATCGGGCCAGGGATGTTTCGGATAACGACCTTTCATTTCTTTTTTGACGTCGTGATAGGACGACCGCCAGAAACCGGCTAGATCCTGGGTGATTTGAAGCGGCCTGCCCGCCGGGGATAGCAAATGCACCAGCAGTGGAACTTTTCCATTCACCACCGTCGGGGTTTGCTCGCAGCCGAACATCTCCTGCAGTTTTACCGCCAGCACCGGCGGCGTCTCGGTGTAGTCGATGGCGATTGATGAGCCTGAAGCTACCTTCAGGCGTAGTGGTGCGAGCTGCTGCAAACGCTGTTGTTTTTCCCAGGGCAACAACGCTTCCAGGATGTCTTTCAAATTAAGTTTTTTAAAATCCTGCAACAAGTTAACCTCATGCAGATAAGGCGCTAGCCAGTCTTCGACAGTGGCGAGCAAGTTTTCCTGGCTGACATCGGGCCAGTCTGCATCCCCGTCAACCGACCGCAACAGCGATACCCTGGCGCACCACTGATGTAAATCAGCCGTCCAGGGTAGCAGCCCGAGTCCCTGTTTCTGAATATGCTCTACCAAAGCGGTTATTTTTGCCGCCGGGGGTACTGAGTTTAACGAGGTTCTTTTTAATACTAATGCGCTGATTCTTTGCTGTTCTTCGGCGACAAAGCGGTTTGTTTTCCTGTCCCATTCCACAATGGTTGCCTGGTCAACCAAATCTCCCAGCACCGTGGCGAAGAGGGATTCATCGAGTGTAGCGGCAGAACGAATCGAATCTCCTTTGCCACCTGCGATACCGCTGACTTCGGCGACTGCAAGCCAACGGCTATTACCGAGATGATGCTCGCCCACGAGGTTGGCACTGCGGCCATTGGCGAGCTGGTAACCACCGGAGTGTCGGCGTCGAGCGATTCGATCCGGGTACGCACAGGCCAGTAGATAACCTGGCGCCTGGTCATAACCGACCGGGGCTGGTTGCTTGCGCTCGATCGAACCGAGTTTGTCTGTCTGCTCTTCGAACTGGCGGGCCAGTTGCCGGGTTCGCCTTAACCACCCCTGCTGCGCGGACGGGCAACTGGTTTCGCCCGTCAAAATATCCAGACGATAGCTGATATCGGGATTGTCCTGGTTAAACGGATCGCGCTCGGAAAGCAGGCTGGCTAGCAGGGCGGCGGTGTTAACAAAACCGATTTCTGCGCCACACAGGAGCAGGTGCGCGAGTCTCGGGTGTACGGGCAGCGAGGTCATGGCATGACCGTGCACGGTAAGGACTGCAGCCTTAGCTTTTGTTTCTATCGCCCCCAGTGATTTGAGTAAATCCATTGCCTGTTGCCAGGGACCTCTGGGGGGCGGATCCAGCCAGCTCATTTCGGTTGGATCGTCCACACCCCATTGCAGTAATTGCAGTGCCAGTGGAGCAAGGTCGGCAGTTAAAATTTCTGCAGTACCATGTGGCGCCAGTTGCTGTTGTTGGGCAGCTGACCATAGACGATAACATTTGCCTGCTTTCAGTCTGCCGGCGCGCCCCATGCGCTGAACGCTTGATGCGTTTGAAATCTTCACCGTATGCAGGCCGGTCATGCCTGTCGCCGGATCAAACCGGGGTTCACGGGCCAGCCCGGAATCAACGACGACATCGATCCCCTCGATGGTGAGACTGGTTTCGGCAATGTTAGTCGCAAGCACGACTTTTTGATCGTTTGACTCATTGCCTGAAAGGGGAGCGATGGCCTGCTGTTGATCGTCGATCGACAGGTTACCGAATAAAGGGCGCAGATGGATGTCTTTGATTTGACGTTCGAGCAACCAGGATGAAAGTTCATCGTTGATGCGATGTATCTCCCCCTGGCCCGGCAGGAAAGCGAGCACGCTACTGTTCGGGTTATCGCTGAGCGCCTGTTTGATCGTCGTTACCATACGTTCGACTATCCGCTCCCTCGGCTGGCTGGCGCGACCGTAGATGACATCCACGGGATATGCCCTGCCTTCGCTTTTCACGATGGGTGCATCACCTAAAAGCTGCGCTATCGTGCTGCTGTCCAGGGTCGCGGACATGACGAGGATTTTTAACGGATTGCCTTTCTGCCCCTGATCATTTCTAAATAGCGAGCGTCCTTTCAGGCAAAGGCTTAGCGCCAGATCTGAATCCAGGTTACGTTCATGGAATTCATCAAAGATCACCAGACCCACATCTTCCAGCGCGGGATCCTGCTGTAACATTCGTGTCAGAATCCCCTCGGTAATGATTTCAATTCTGGTCTGCTTGCTGATCCGGGTATCCAGTCGCATTCGATAACCAACGGTTTGACCGGGATGCTCGTTGATCAGGCTTGCCATACGATGCGCGGCAGACTTCGTGGCGATTCGTCGTGGCTCCAGCATCAGGATTTTCTGGCCGGCGAGCCACGGCTCATTCATCAGCGCAAGCGGAATCAACGTGGTTTTTCCCGCACCGGGCGGCGCTTCGAGTACAACCTCGTGACGCGCAAACAGGGTTTGCCTGAGGTTGTCCAGAATATCTTCAACAGGTAAGCGCGGCGGAATCAAATTGAGGTCCCATTGGGTAATCAGGGGACAGTATACCTATTCTCTTTATGCTAACAGGTTGGCCTGGCTAACTAGTGTATTGTCCCCGGAATTACGTTCATCGGCCTCGCATTTCAGCGCTGCGCTCAACCGGGTAAATTGTAAGTCATCCCCGCGCAAGCGGAATGACGTAAGAAAAATTTCCCTGTACGAAGCAGTCCTTGCGTACCTCAATCAAGTGGTTGAATGCCGTTCGCGCCGCCGAGCCTGGGAAGATCGTCGTTCACTTCTACCCAGTCGGCGCGCGAATCGTAGTAGTAGTGCGCTTCAGGTAAGCGATCGATGGGCCCGTGTAAAGCTGCCAGAGCAATGTCGACTACATCTTCGTCCCCCTGGCAAAATAGATGGCTGCCACAGATACTGCAGAAACTACGCACCGCTTGCGGGGGGGAACTCTCAAAGCGGGTTATCTGCTCTTCACCGGCAATAACCTTTAGTCGGTCGGGAGGTACTGCAGTCCAGGTCACATATGCTGCGCCATGCGGGCGCCGGCACATGCTGCAATGACAATGTCCGCAAAATAACGTAGGAAGCTCTATAGTGAACTGCACTACACCACAAAAGCAACTTCCCGGGACTTGTTTATCTGGCATCTTTAAATCCTAAGATGAACTGGAAGATTAATCCCCCCTTTCCCTAAAGTCCACGTGTTTGCTACACCACCAGGGCTAACCATTGGTTGAGGAAAAATATTACTGCACCGAGTCCGACACCGGCGAGGGTGTCAATAATTACGTGCTGTTTTACAACAACGCAGCTAATAGCAATGACGACGATGTATCCATATCCCAACCACGGTCCGATTGCGGGTAAACCTGCAATAGCGAGACCTATGTAGGTGGCGATTGCACAGTGCATACTTGGAAAAGCGTTCCGGCTGCTATCCATTGACTGAATGAATGCAAGGTAACGGGTCGAGAGGTTATCGATCTCGAAATGCCGATAAGACTCGGGTACATTGGTTGGGTACAGGTAAAAGATAAGCGCACCAGTTGTTAGCAACATTAAGCCACCGAAGATAAGGTGAACCCCGTCGGCCAGGTCCTGTATTGAAATTACAGTCAGACCGATCATAAGGTAATAAAGGAAGCTGTAGGCCCAGACCCAATGCGGGCAGAAGGGAACCTGGTCATCAAGGCGAATTTTCATGCATTTTGCACTCAGCTGAACATTATTTCGCTGTGTCCAGAAGTAAAGCTGGTAGCCGCCCGCTATGACTCCCATTACCAGTACCGTAAACTGATGGTATTCGAAAAAGCTCAGTCTGGAATCGAACAACCGTGTACCGAGCCACCAAAACACTGTTGCAACCAGTGGTACGGACATCAGCGAAGCTAGCAACCATCGCGGCTGAAGGCCCCAATTACTTTTTATCGATTCCGTTGTTCGACTCGTCTCAGGGATATTTTCGAAGCTATCTTCGACCATGTCTGCAGCCAGGTCGTAAGTATCAATTCCAGTTTGCGCTGGCAGTGTTGTGGCCGTATTGTTCTGGTTACTCAGTTGCATTTGGGCACCTCGCGTTCGGGTTATTCGATAATGCAGTGTTTATCGATGAAGCCTTGTTGCTCTAGTTCTTAAACGAGGAGATTGGTGATAAAAGTCTCTTTTCGCAACTAATTATTGAATGGTATTAGAATACGCGATGCTTAGGGTCGCCAGTTAGTGCGATGCCTTCGATTTATCCGGTTTTTCCCTCAGGCGAGGGACCTCTTTGGGTTGGTCTTTAGCGATGATCAATCTAATTTGAGTGTCTGTTTTCCGGGTAACAGACTCTTGTGAGCACATCCCGGAAGACAATCTTCAGCCAGCAGCAGACATCCAATTATGAAGTGGTAATATGTTATCAGTTCAGAAACCTTTCAACGCTGCTGCTATCTGCTCGAGAGATTGAGCAAAGGACACATGTTTCACTTAAGCTTGCACTTTCTTACCCCGGCTGTACTAACTAGCCTCTTCTTTAGGGAAAACTGGAAGCTAGCTTACTTTTTAATGATCGCTACAATGCTGGTAGATATAGATCACGTATTTGCTAATCCGATATACGACCCAAATCGCTGTAGTATTGGATTCCATCCATTACATGAGTTGTGGTTTATCTTTTTTTACGTTGCGCTTTGCTTTGTGCCAAAGATGCCTAAGATAAGACTCGTTGGTATTGGCTTGTCTGTGCATATGGCCCTGGATGCTATAGATTGCCAGGTGACCAATGGGATATGGGTAAGTTGACTTCCACCGGGAGGGAGCTCATAACAAACGCATGCAGTCGGTAACTGCCGCTCGAAAAGCCGGATCTGATGCCTGAAATCGACGTACCTCATTATCTGCAGTCCCGTTTTGCAGATGATCTTCGCATATGATTACAAGCAATAAATGAAGAAAACTATTATCCCCCGATGCGGTCTTTTCCTGGCCGGGTTATTGATGACTTCCCTCGTAAACGCCCAGTCCTGGGCAGAAGAAGGCGCTCGTGAATTCGAAGAGCTGCGTTTGCGGCAACTGCAGACTGTACAAGGCGATAGCGACATAACGGCCTTTACCAGCGACGGCTGCAGTGGTGGTCAATCGAAAAGCTGGGAGCTATTAGCGCAGGCATTACCGGGATTCACCAGCCATTTTGGCGATAAGCCACCGTGGGAATCCTGTTGTGTGGCGCACGATAAAGTGTATTGGCGTGGCAGCACCGTGGATGGATACACAAAACGTAAGCTCGCAGATGAGGAGCTCAGGCAGTGTGTCGTAGCAACCGGGGTCGAATATACCCCGAAAATTAGCAGCCAGTACAGGCTACCGGAAGAGAAGGTTCGACAGGCGTTTTCGCTCGCAGCCGATTTTATGTACCAGGCGGTGCGCTTAGGTGGCCAGCCTTGTTCCTTATTGCCATGGCGATGGGGCTACGGCTGGGACAACTGTGCGTTTGCTAGTACTGGCGACATCCCGGGAACAGTATCAAATCTCAAGTACGATGAGCATATTACCTTTTTTAACACCGCGGCCTGGCTTAATGATGACAACGCGTATTGGCACATACCCATACATGCCTGGATTTACGAACCACAAAATAGTGTGCTGAGAAAAGAGGCGATAGCCAGCTTGTTGAATTCCGAGTACGGCTTAACAGTGGCCTCGGGAAATGAACGGAATTTTCGCCAGCGTACCAACTTGCTGATCGCGGATAACGAGCGGGATAAAACCCTTGTTATTCGAATTGCCGGTCAGGATATTACGCTGCCGGTGTCAGCAGCAAACGGCAAAACTTTCACCATACTGAAGCTCCGGGCGGAGGTCGTAAAAGCTTTTTCCAACCAGGGCCGCCTGGAATTTTTTGCAGTATTGCAGGATAACGATAAACGACAATTCAAGGGCCAGGTGAAATTGGTACCCCGTGACGGCATTAGTGTAATCAGTGATATCGACGACACCATAAAGGTCTCCAATGTCACGGACCACAAGCGATTACTTGACAACAGCTTGCTTAAGGATTTCGAGGAAGTTTCGGGTATGCCGAAGTTGTTTCAACGCCTGGTTGAACACGGTGTCACGATACACTATGTTTCTTCCAGTCCCTGGCAGTTGTATGACCCATTGTATGATTTTATCCGTAGCGCGGGATTCCCCTGGGCGACGCTGGACTTGAAAGATGTACGCTTTCGCGACGAGACCCTGCTGAATTTATTTAAAAAGGGCACCGAGACCAAACCCGGTCAAATTGAGCCGATTCTGCAGCACTATGCTGAACGTCAATTTATTCTGGTTGGCGATAGCGGCGAGCAAGACCCCGAGGTCTACGGCGATATAGCCCACCGTTACCCGGCCCAGATCCACCGCATATTGATTCGAAATGCCGACAACAGTAAGGCTGAAGATCAACGCTTCAAAGAAGCTTTTAAGCGTATCGCCAGGAATAAATGGCAACTGTTTGACAATCCAGGGCAAATTTCCATTGATGATCTGCTGATTATTAAATAGACCGGTACCATGGAGACATGAAGTACAGGTTTGCTCAAGTTTCGTGGTCTGGTTGCACCGGTAGCGTGAAGATAATCGTGCATCCCGTTTGCGCACCCCCGGACTCGATCTCGATCGTTCCGCCATGCGCCTCGATAATGCGCTTTACCAGGGGCATCCCGATGCCGGTGCCGTCGATCTCCGGGTTCAGGCGTTCAAACAGATTGAATACCCGGTCCTGGTACTCTGGATCGATTCCGATGCCATTATCTTTGACCGCACAGACAAGCATATTATTATCAACTCTGGCGCTAACCTCGATCCGGGGCGCAGGTTGATCGCCCATAAACTTGATCGCATTTTCAACCAGGTTCTGAAATACCTCGGATAGCCGTAATTGATCGCCCCAAAAAACTGGCATTTTCTCTTCGATCACAAACGTTATACCACGCTGTTCGATTTTATCCTGCAGGGGTTCGACGGCCGTGCGTACGAGCCTTGTCAATGAACCCGACACGGGCGGATTGATAACACGACCAATCCGGCTCAGCTCCAGCAGCCCCTCTAACAGTTCGGCCATAACATCTGCTGCCCGGTTGATCCGCTTGACATCGGTAAGCACCTTTTCGGTATCGTTTGAAGCGACATCTTTTTGTAACAAACCAACGAAGCCTTTTATCGAGACCAGCGGGGTGCGTAAGTCGTGCGAGACCGTGTAAACGAAGCGCTCGAGTTCGGCATTCTTGTCTTCCAGCTCCGCGGTAAAGCTGTCCTGGGTGGCCTTGATCCGATTCGAAGCCCACCGAATCAGTAGATAACTGAGCAGTACCAGCGTAACCAGAAATCCGATTAAAGTGCTGTTGTCGCGGCGGGTCATAACGTCCAGTTTTTCAGTCAGCTGTTTGTATTCAAGATTTTGCAGCCCCTCTGCCTGTTGAATGGTCAGCGCGATGCCCTTGAGAGACAGGTAAGTCCTGTCAGTGCTGTCTTTACTGTCAGAACGGAATAATGGCTCCATATCCTGAAACTGCCTTAACTGAAGTTTTAGTTTTTTGATCAATCTATCTTGCGGTTCGACTTTCTCCAGCAGTCGGATCAGGGTACCTAACTGGGATTGGAGTGTGTAGAGCGATACCGACAGGTTGAAGCGAGTGCCGTACAGGTTTTGCTGCGATGCGAGGCTATTCCTGACACCCGGCTCGCTGGCGAATGTCCGGTAGATCGTGTGGAAATAAATCTGCGCAAGTTCCTGCTTGATTTTGCTGCTTTCATAGATGATAAGTCGATGCGTATCGATCTGATCAGAAATTTCCTTCTGGCCGTGTTCCTGCCATCGCACCAGGCCAACGGCGAGCGCCAGCACAATGATGGTAATCGCCAGGTATGAAAACTGTTGCTGCTGATGGGATGACGTGACTTGCAAGCTTTAACTCTGTCGCTCTGGATCAGCAGCAACATCCGCTTCGAATTGTTGAATAATTGTCTCCAGGTTGGAGAAGAATTCGGTATCGGCCGGTACATAACCCGAGGCATTTAATGCCTCTAATATGGCTTTGTGTTCTTCAACGTCTGGCGACAGCTCTAAAAATGCATCCCGGATATGCAGACGCATGTTTTCGTCGATAGCCGGTTTTACCGCCCAGACGTAGTCCGCGTATGGGGGTGTCTCCCATAAAATGCGGATTTCATCGGAGCCGACCAGGTTTCGACCAAGCATCGAACGTACGGTGTTGGCATTTGCTGCACCGACATCGATCACTCCATCGCGCACCCAGTATACCGTCTTGTCATGCGCGCCCGAATACGCAACGCGGCTGAAATATTCTTCAGGTTCCATCTTCATTTGCTGTAAAAAATATCGCGGCATCAAATGCCCGGAGGTCGATAACGCAGAGCCAAACCCTATACGCTTGCCCTGCAGATCGTCCATTTTTTGTGCCGTGCTATTTGCATGAACCAGGAAAAGACTGGTAAACCGGGTGTCTATTCGACGCATAACCAGGGGCACTGCCCGATCCTGTTGCCGCGCATTTACAAAACTGTAGCCACCAAAATAACCCAGGTCGATTTCGTCGTTATGAAAAAGTTCTAGCAGATGCTCATATGATTCGGGGATCCGTAACTCGCAGGGTATTTGCAGAGCAGCCGACAGGTATTTCAGTATCGGCGCAAAACGCCGCCGCAGCGTTTCAGGATCCTGATCGGGCAGAATCCCTATACGCAGGGTTTCAGGTACGATGGCGCTATTCGAATTTTCCTGATCATGCTTTATCACCAGCAACAGTAAAGCGATCAGCCCTGCAAAGAAGATCAGGGCTGCTCCGGAGCGTAACGATCGATGCTTTGGACGTTTGCGATGCATAGCGTTCACTTGCTGAATTGTTTGTTCTTGATTGAGACTTAAACTAGGCGAGATTCAACAATATTGCAAACCAAAAAACTGACGATTAGAGAGATCCTGATCACTGGCCTGACTCGAGGTCTGAGTTTCGGTTCTGCATTGTTAACCGCTGCAGGTGTTGGGCGATTTCAGGGTCTGTGTTTTCGCAAGCTGACGAAAAAAGTAGAGGTCAGGGGCGGCAAACGGTTAGCAACGGATCCTCTATCCGAGAAGGTTCCGGGTTTCCGCGACAAGTGTCTGTACCAACTCGGTCGCCGGCATTTCTCTATTGAGCGCTGCCGCCTGCCCGTAAAGAAGAAATCTATTGTCCAGGGTATCGTCGGAGGCTTTCCGCAATGGGTCACTTAATGTGTACATGGTTGGAAAATCCGGCAACGCGAGACGCTGGGCAGCCATTGATTCGATATAGTTATTTCTCCTGGCCCGGGCTGGCCTGCCTGAAAAGGCTTTGGTTAAGCGGGTATCATCGTCCCTGGCATTTCGTATTGCCTCCAGGTGCACATCACTGACGTTTGCTTCCGCACATGAGAGGAATGCGGTTCCCATCTGTACACCGCTGGCTCCCAACATAAGAGCAGCAGCTATACCCCTGCCATCTGCAATTCCACCGGCAGCGATCACCGGAATATTAACAGCATCGACGATTTGCGGCACCAGTGCCATGGTGCCAACCCCGTGATCGTCATGATTCACATCAAAACTCCCCCGGTGGCCTCCAGCCTCCCATCCCTGGGCAATAACGATATCCACCCCGGATTGCTCCAGGCTAATGGCTTCGGCCGTGGTAGTTGCAGAACAAAGTATTCGGCATCCGGCTTTCTTTAGTGATTCGATCGCTGCGGACCCTGGTAATCCGAAATGAAAACTGACTAATGGGGGCTTTATGTCGAGCAACAGTTCTAACCTTTCTTCAGTGAATGTAAGTAGTGGTTTGCTGACATCCTGTGGTATTTCGCTCAATCCAGCCGCGGAATAAAACGGCCTGAGTCTTTCTCGCGCTGATTCGATTATTTCCGGCTTGTTAGCGGGCGCATCATGCGCGAAGAAATTCAGGTTGAAGGGTTTATCGGTTAACGTTCGAATTTTCTGTGCATCTTCCCTTATTGTCGCACTCGGTGTTTCTGAATATCCCATCGACCCGATGCCGCCCGCGTTACTGACCGCAGCCACCAGTTCTACGGTTGTAGAACCCGCCATTGGTGCCTGAATTATTGGATGCTTGACACCTGGCAAATCGGTTAGATGTGTTTTTGGCCACATTGGAAGACCCTCAGTATTTTCAATGCATTCTAATCCGAACGCTGTTGTATGTCAGGATATTCACTGCATAGGAAATTTGCATAGAGCTGATACTGTGAAGATGAAACAGCACCCTTGCCAGGTGGACATCGGCACAGGACTCGAGCGTCCACTCAATCGATGCGAAATCGTACTCAGGTTTCTGCGGATGTATGCGTGTCTCCAACAATTTGTTTCATAACACCGAGTCGATCAAGCGCTGACGATGTCAATCCTTGTGCAGCAAGCATGATTGCCTCATCGAGGGTGTTCTCGACAATGGCATCGTAGAAAGCAAAGCTGCGGTCGCAATAGCTGCTGAGTCGTTGCAGGTTCGAGTCGGGGGTACTGGTTTTTTCCGCCATATGTTCATGATAAGACTCAATTTGCGCCAGGTTGCTGGAGATGGCGTCACCGGGCAGGTCTTTACTACTCATCGCCAAACTGGCAAGGGTATTTTCATTACAGCTGATCTGTTGGTCTACTTCGCGGGCCAGGGCGACCAGTAGAGGAGAGTCGGTTGTGATCATAGTCATCGTATCGACAAGACGATGATCAATGTGAATCGCTGCCGCCAACAGGTCGGCTTCGCTATGGATGGCCCTGGGATCGAGCACGGGTTCGGCCAGACCGGTGTTACGTTCTGCGTGATAGGCGCGTCGGCGTTCGGCCCTGAGTAAAGCGGCATGCCCCAGTTCCTCGCGCGCCAGGATTTCAGCGTATTTGCGCACGACTTCATTGTCCGACTCTGACGCAACATGGGTATAAAAACGAAACGCGATTTCCTCGTTATGTACGGCAAACGCCAGTGCCTTGTATGGAGTGCTATGGTGGGGGTTGCGGGCCTCGTCGTCATAAGTGGTCGATACCCGGGGTTCGCGCCAGCGTATGGGACCGATCTCGGGATTCTCATCGATAGATTCCCGTGCCATCCATTCCAGCAACAGCCGTTCATGTTCCTGTTCTTCGATAACCATACGCTCGAACAGGGCGGCAGCGGATTCATTGCCGGCTTCGCGCATCCGGATGGACAACTCAGAATAACGCCGAATAGCTTCACGTTCCGCCTGTAACGCGATGGACATCAGGTCAGCAGTGGTATTCACCCTGGTTGATAACATGTTTACTTACCCTCCGAGAGGCTCATTGTCCCGGTCTTGACTTCATCATGAATTGATTTAAGTCATTTGGTGGCTGTTTGATCACTCGCATAATCGTATCTTCCCACACATTAGATTGCCACTACGTGAATTGTGCCCAAGGTTTCACCGCCTCACCCCGATTATTTCGTGAATTGACCAGGACGAGAACAGCTTGCCGGGATTACCGTGGCTTGATGATACGGCTTTTGGTGCTGCTGCTGATTCAATGCCTGCTTGCTGTTGGCGTTGCCCATGCGGGTTCAGAACTGCCGCGTTTTATCGATGCAATCAGTCCGCAGGAGATTTTTCCAGGCGCCGACAGGCTGGGTTCAGCCACTGGTGATCCACTGGTAGCACCTGCTTATCAGCAAGGGCAGCAGCTCGGCTTTGTCTTTCTGACCTCAGATTTCATGAATACAACCGGCTATTCCGGTAAACCGATTCATCAGCTTGTGGCCATGGATATGCAAGGCGTGATACGCAAAGTTTTGCTGGTCGAGCATCATGAGCCGATCGTACTGATAGGTATCCCGGAAAAACGCATCACCGCGGTACTCAAGGCGTACGAAGGGCTGGACGTGGGTAAACTGGTGCGCGGCACACAAGACCACAACATCGATATCGTGACCGGCGCTACGGTGACGGTGATGGTGATGGACGACACTATCCTGCTCAGTGCTATCAAGGTTGCCCGTTTATATGGTCTGTCCGGACTCAGGGCCGAGCGCAAACCAACCGGACCGGTGGCCTCGGTGAACCAGGACATCAATGAAATTGAAGACTGGTTGGGCCTGATCAGCGATGGTTCGGTACGGCGTCTTAAAATCAGTCTGCAACAGATCAATCAGGCTTTCGCGGATTCGGGTAATCCCCTCGCACTCGAATTTCCCGAAGAAGGTGAGGCTGATGAAATATTTATCGAACTTTACGCTGCTATCGTTTCCATACCCAGCATCGGTCGCAGCCTGCTGGGTGAAAATGAGTACCGCAATCTCCTGAAAAAATTGAAACCAGGCGAGCAGGCGATTTTACTGGCGGGCGATGGGCGTTTTTCATTCAAGGGCTCTGGTTACGTGCGCGGCGGTATTTTTGACCGCTTCCAGATCGTTCAGGGTGATACCTCCATCCGCTTCCATGACAACTATCATAAACGCTTGCGACGCCTGGCTGCCGAGGGAGCACCCGGACTAAAAGATGTGGATTTGTTCAGGACGCCGGCCGATGTGCAATTTAACGCAGCAACAGCCTGGAAACTGGAGTTACTGGTAGGGCGGAACATCGGCCCGACAAAGAAAGCTTTCCTGACATTTGATCTTGATTACAGCCCGCCGGAAAAATACCTGAGTTTCACTGAAATGAAAGTGCCGGAAGGAGATGAAACCACTTCGACAGGCCAGTCCGCAATGGCCGAGCCGATCTGGAAAAAGATGTGGCAGCTGAAGCTTGCGCAAATCGTCGTGCTTGGCTTTGCCCTGGCCGCACTCACGCTGATCTTTTTCTTCCAGGACTGGCTGGTCAAAAGACCCAAATACACCGATCGTATTCGTATCGGATTTCTGATCTTTACGTTGTTCGGTATTGGCTGGTACTTCAATGCCCAATTATCCGTGGTTAATATCCTCGCCATGTTTAACGCCCTGGTGAGTGGCTTCGACTGGGGTTATTTCCTGATGGAGCCACTCATTTTCATTTTATGGGGGGCGGTGGCGGCCGCATTGTTGTTCTGGGGTCGAGGACCTTATTGCGGCTGGTTATGCCCGTTTGGTGCGCTGCAGGAATTGATAAACCGGGTTGCCAAGTTACTCAGGATAAAGCAGGTCGCGGTGCCCTGGGCCATCCATGAGCGCGTCTGGACCATCAAGTATTTGATTTTCCTCTTGTTATTCGGTTTATCACTGTACTCGCTGGAATGGGCTGAGCGCCTGGCGGAAGTCGAACCTTTCAAGACCGCCATCATTCTTAAATTTTTACGTGACTGGCCTTACGTGGTTTTTGCATTGGCAGTGCTGCTGCCGGGAATTTTTATTGAACGTTTCTATTGTCGTTACTTATGCGCACTGGGTGCGGCACTGGCCATTCCGGGCAGGATGCGCATGTTTGCGTGGCTCAAGCGTTACAAGGAATGTGGTAGCCCCTGCCAGCGTTGTGCTAACGAATGCATGGTTCAGGCAATCCATCCCGAAGGCAATATCAATGTCAATGAATGTCTTTTCTGCCTGCATTGCCAGGTGGTTTACTCGGATGATCACATCTGTCCGGTGTTGATACAGAAGCGCCTGAAACGGGAACGCCAGGCGGCCTTTTCGGCAAAAAACTTAACCAAGGAGGACACCGCAATCTAGTTTCGGTTTTGGTAATGATATGGGTTTAAAAGATTTTTTTGTGTTAGCGAACTTTGTTTCATGAAGTGTTTTCATCAGCGTAGATCAGGTGAAACGATGCTTTGTTCAAAGCTCACTACCAGGTTACACCCCTCGTACGAGTGGGGGGTTTAGTTAATCCGCCTGCACTGGAGCGGGCATTTTTGATGAGGTAAGTACAATGACAAAAGAAAAAGATAAAACAGAAAAAGAAGGTTTGACCAGGCGTGACCTGCTCGGCGGTTCGGTCAAGTTGACTGCACTCGCCGGCGTCGGTGCGATGGCCGGCCTGGCTGGCATGACCCCGAAAACCGCTAATGCTGCAAGCGCTAACAAGGCCGAAGTAGCACCTGGTGATCTGGATGAGTACTACGGTTTCTGGAGTAGTGGCCAGGCGGGTGAAATGCGTATTCTGGGTGTGCCTTCGATGCGGGAATTAATGCGGGTGCCGGTGTTTAATCGCTGTAGTGCCTCCGGCTGGGGTTCGACTAATGAAAGCCGCAAGATCATGCGCGATGGCATGTTGCCTGAAACCAGAGAGTATCTCGATTCCGGTGGACGCGGCGGCGTCTGGACCAATGGTGATTTGCATCACCCGCACATGTCGTTCACCGATGGAACCTATGACGGTCGTTACCTGTTCATGAACGACAAGGCAAACACCCGTGTTGCGCGTGTGCGTTGTGACGTAATGAAGTGTGACAAGATGATCGAGATACCCAATGCGTCCGATATTCACGGTTTGCGTCCGCAGAAATTTCCCCGCACCGGTTACGTTTTTGCTAACGGCGAGCATCGTGTGCCGATTCCGAATGACGGTAGCGTTCTGGATGAGCCGGAAAAATATCATGCGATCTTTACTGCGATCGACGGTGATTCAATGAAAATTGCATGGCAGGTGATGGTCGATGGTAACCTGGATAACTGCGACGCCGATTACCAGGGCCTGTATGCATTCTCGACCTGTTACAACAGTGAGGAGGCCGTTAACCTGGCAGGCATGATTGCCAATGAGCGTGACTGGGCTGTGGTATTCGACCTCAAGGCTATCGAGGCAGGGGTCAAGGCCGGTGACTTCAAGGAAATAAACGGCGTAGCGGTACTGGATGGGCGTAAAGGCTCGAAATACACGCGCTACATTCCGATTCCTAACAGCCCGCATGGCTGTAACACCGCGCCCGATGGCAAGCACGTAGTATTCAACGGAAAATTGTCACCCACGGTAACCGTTATCGATGTGAGAAAGCTGCCCGACCTGTTCAATGACAAGATTAAGCCGCGTGATACTGTGGTTGCCGAACCTGAACTGGGCCTGGGCCCATTGCATACTGCATTTGATGGCAAGGGTAATGCCTTCACCACACTGTTCCTGGATAGCCAGGCCGTGAAATGGAATATTCAAAAAGCCATCGATGCCTATAATGGCAAGAATGTGGATCCCATTCTCGACAAGCTCGATGTGCACTACCAGCCTGGACACAACCACACCAGTATGGGTGAAACAAAGGAAGCCGACGGCAAGTGGCTGGTATCGCTCAACAAGTTCTCCAAGGACCGCTACATCAATGTGGGCCCGCTCAAGCCGGAAAATGAACAGTTGATCGATATTTCGGGTGACAAGATGCAGCTGATGCATGATGGTCCGACCTATGCTGAGCCACATGACTGCATCATCGTACGCGCCGACGTTGTTAACCCTGATTCCCTGTGGACCCTGGGTGATTCTTTCTGGGCCGAAACCAGTGCCCAGGCTGAAAAAGACGGTATCGCTCTGGGTACCGACTCCAAGGTGGTACGCGATGGCAAAAAAGTTCGTGTCTACATGTGGTCGATTGCACCCAGCTTCAGTATGGAGAAGTTCAGCGTAAAGCAGGGCGATGAAGTGACCATTATCGTCAGCAACGGTGATGCGATTGATGATTTGACGCATGGTTTCACCATGGCTAATTACGGCCTGGCGATGGAAATTGGCCCGCAACAGACATCGTCTATCACCTTTACGGCCGATCGTCCGGGAGTTCACTGGTTCTATTGTCAATGGTTCTGTCATGCGTTACACATGGAAATGCGTGGTCGTATGTTTGTCGAACCTGCCTAGGTCCGGGGTGATTACAAAGCAACTGAAAAATAGTTCGTCAACCAGCCCGGTAGTAAGCACCGGGCTGGTTGTCGGGCTGTTGTTTTGCATATTACTTGTCTCGTTCCCCGCGGCGGCCAGGGAGTGGCGGGTCGCGCCGGGCAACGGTACCCTGCAACGCGCTATTGATTCGGCGCAAGCGGGAGACCGCCTGCTGCTGACTGCGGGGACTTACACCGGTTCGGTCAATATCGACCGCAGCCTGATATTGTCAGGCGACGGGGTTAACAGTAACGCTGGTGGCAGTATTATTGATGGTGAAGGCTCATCGCATGTCATCAGGGTAGCGGCGCCTGATGTCGTCATCAGGGGATTAAATATCCAGCACTCGGGTAATGTTGCGGAAGACGAGGACAGTGGCATTTTTATCACCGATAAAGGTGATCGTACGCGGATCGAAGACAATTACCTGGAAAACAACCTGATCGGTGTTTACCTTAAAGGTCCCGAATCTGCTGTCGTGCGCAATAACGTGATTATCGGCAGCCAGTTTCATCGCATGAACGATCGCGGCAACGGGATCTATCTATGGAATACCCCCGGTTCTGTCATCAGGGATAATGTCATCCGCTTTGGTCGGGATGGCATCTTCGTCAACGGTAGCCGCGATAATATTTTTAGCGGTAATCATCTGTCTGATCTGCGCTTTGCGGTACATTACATGTACGCGCATGACAGTGAAGTCAGCAACAATGTTTCAATCAATAATCACGTCGGTTTCGCGATCATGTTTTCAGATCGTATTATTGCCAGGAATAACATCTCATCGGGAGATACTGAACGCGGCCTGTTTTTCAATGCCGCCAATTATTCGGCTATCGCGGGCAACCGCGTAGTTGGCGCCGAGAAATGTGTTTTTATTTATAACGCCAATTACAACCAGATTAACAATAACTCTTTTGAACGCTGCCAGATCGGTATCCATTTCACCGCCGGGTCGGAAAAAAACGAAATATATGCGAATGCGTTTATTGATAATCGCAGCCAGGTGAAATACGTGGGCACGCGTTACATCGAGTGGTCGAAGGACGGCTACGGTAATTACTGGAGTGATAACGTGGCTTTCGATATCGATAGTAATGGTATTGCCGACCAGGTCTACAAGCCCAATGACCTGGTCGATCAGATTGTCTGGCGGCATCCGCTCGCCAAGTTACTCTTGAATAGCCCCTCGCTGCAATTGATAAAATGGGTCCAGTCCGAATTCCCCACGCTGCATCCGGGTGGAGTAACCGACAGCAGACCATTGATGCTACCATCGGCGCCTCCTTTAACCCTGAGCGACGATCACAGCCATCTCGCTAATGTTGCCGAATTGAGTAAGTGATGCAGATGACAGTCTCGCAATCGACCATCCAACCGGTTATATCTCTGGATTCGGTTAGCAAGATTTACGGTGGTGAAACCGTAGTCTCTGCTGTTGATTTTAAAGTTCGGCCCGGTGAATGCGTTGTCCTGGTCGGGCACAATGGTGCCGGCAAAACCACGTTGATGAAACTGATGCTGGGATTGACCCGACCCAGTTCCGGCGAGGTGAACGTGTTTGGTAGCAATCCGGCATTTTCTGCCGCGGTAGCGCAGCATAAAACCCTGGGCTACCTGCCCGAAAGCGTGGCATTTTATGACGCTATGACCGGGCGAGAGGTACTCGCATTTTATGCCCGGCTGAAAGGCGTATCCAATAGCGACTGTGAGCATTTGTTAGACAGCGTCGGGCTCGGCGATGCTGCAAAGCGACGCGTTGCTACCTATTCGAAAGGTATGCGCCAACGCCTTGGACTGGCGCAGGCTATGCTGGGCAATCCGCAGCTGTTGTTTCTCGATGAGCCCACCACCGGTCTCGATCCCGGTCTGCGTCATCAGTTTTACGAATTAATCGATGCCTTGCATAAGGAAGGTGTCACTTCACTGATTTCGTCGCATGCACTGAGTGAAGTCGAAGCCAGGGCCAATCGTTTCATTATTATGAAGGCTGGCGTGATGATCGCCAGTGGCAGCCTCGATGAACTTTACCTGCAGGCTGCACTGCCGGTTCGTCTGGAGGTTTCAGTGGCGGCGGGGCAGGCATCCAGTGTCGCCGACCGCCTCGGCAGCGGCCTGACTATTGATAAAATCGGCAATGAGAAGCTGCAACTGTCCTGTTTCAATGGCGATAAAATGCCGCTGATTCGGCGCATTTCCGAGCTCGGCGACGTGGTCAGCGATTTGCAGATACTGCCGCCCAGGCTTGATGAGGTTTACAGCCATTTCATGAACGGAGAGCGGTCATGAAGATGCTGTGGGTACTGGCCATGAAAGAACTGCGCGACGGTTTTCGTAACCGCTGGGTTGCTGCGGCGATCGTTGTGCTGGGCATACTTGCACTGACCCTGTCAGTGCTGGGTTCGGCGCCCACCGGTTCCGTGCGGGTCAGTGAACTCGATATCAGCGTCGTCAGTCTCGCCAGTTTGAGTGTTTACCTGATTCCATTGATTGCGCTGATGTTGTCTTTTGACGCCATGGTCGGAGAGTTTGAGCGTGGCACGATGATGTTATTGCTGACTTACCCGGTGACGCGTTGGCAGATCATCATGGGCAAGTTCCTCGGACATGTGTTGATTCTGTCGATTGCTATTCTGCTGGGTTACGGTGGTGCGGTCGTCGTTCTTACCCTGGTTACCGGCAGTAGCACCGAAGGCTGGCCAGCCTATGCGATGATGATGGCCAGTTCACTGGTGCTGGGTGCGGTGTTTATCGCCCTGGGTTACCTGGTTAGCGTATTGGTCAGAGAAAGGGCGACGGCAATTGGTGCTGCCATCGGTTTGTGGCTGGTTTTTGTGGTGTTGTACGATTTACTGCTGTTTGGCGCATTGACGATGGATAAAGACCAGCTAATTGGTCAGCAACTGTTTTCGATGTTAATGCTGGTCAGTCCAACCGATACCTACCGTATCTTGAATTTGAGCTCGTTTGAAGGGGTAAGCGAGGCTGCAGGTATTGCCGGTGTCGCCAGCGAGGCAGGCTTGAGTGGAGCACTGCTAATCAGCGTCATGTTGGTGTGGGTGATCGCGCCATTAATGGCCACCCTGCTGGTGTTCCAGCGTCGTGAACTTTAGCTGTGAATCACGCCGGCAGTTAAGTTATCCAGCGCAGTTGTTTTCGATTGCTGTTACCTGAAATCGAGCCCCGCCAGGTGGGAATGCACGCCGTCAGCAATATAGGTAACGTCGAGCCCGACGGATATGATATCAACTCCCAATTCATGGAGCATATTTGCCGCTTCCGTATTGAACGAAAATGCTGCCGTCTTTTTACCAGCACGTTTACAGCTTTCAATTATGTCTTTAACAACATCGATGGTATCAACCCCGTAGGCATCCGGTACTGGATTCTGTCGAAACGAAATAGAAAGATCACCGGGGCCGATAAGGACACCATCGATGCCTTCGACTGCAATGATTTCATCTAAATTTTCGTAGGCTTCACGGGTTTCGATCATCGCCAGTGCAAGGGAGCAATTATCGAATTCATTGAGGTATTCGTTAGTTTCGATACCGTACAAGGAAGCCGCATGGCGTGGCCCGAAAGAACGGTTGCCCACGGGGACAAATCGCGTAGCTGAAACGAATGCCCGGGCGTCATCGGCTGTGTTAATCATTGGCGCTATCACGGCAAGCGCGCCAAAATCCATCACCCGTGAGGCCGTATCCCAACGCGCCAGCGGAATCCGAACCAGGGCTGCCTTGCCTCGGGCAATCAGCGTAGCGATACCGTCCTGAATACTGGTTTCATCAAAAAAACCATGCTGCATATCAAGCACGATCGCGTCAAAGTCGTACTCAGCAATGGCCTCCAGGTAGCGTGTATCGGTAATACCGCACCATCCTGAAAGGACGGTATCGCCGGCGTCAAGTAGATGTTTCAGGCGTCGCATTAATCCACTCTCCAAGCTTTATGCAGAGCCTGAATACTATTATTCAATATCTTTGATGTACAGCGGGTAAAGAGAGGCAGGGGATTCTTTACCCTCCATCTTTCTACCTGAAGATAAAGTGCTACGTCGATCAGTTGAGGTCACCCCCCGATAGCTGACGCTCAAATTTTAGAATTCAATAGCGATCTCCGGCCAGGAACCGACATCGTTCAGGGTCATCCTCGTGGAAGCGGCCCCCTAGTGCAAGTTGGGTTGACATATCGGGATCTCGTAATGACGCCACGGTACAAGATTTCCGTTTTCGCGGGAATAACTAAAAAGTTGAGAGAGCCAGGGACAGGTCTGGGTCGTATTTTGCTAAGCGGCCAACAGTAGAGGCTGATTACGCACAACGAGGGGTTCGATCAACGCCTTAATGGTATCAGTTGAAGCAAACAGCACGTCTTCGGCGTCAATGCCATTTTCATCCATCCAGTTCGCAATCACGCCAGGGGGTAGTTTGTGACTGAGGCCGGGGAGAGATTCGAGTGTATTTGAGACCGCGATAGTAGCGGCGAGATATCGATAACATTGCATGTCCATTTTCTCCGTCTGTTGAGGGATTGCCGTTTCGTATTCAGTTGGCAGTCGGTGCCCTGAATACTAACGAGCCGGTTCGTTCATGCAAATTTAAGCCTCAAATAAAAAGGTTTGATTACATTTGGTGCAATTTATGCGTCCAAATGGTGCGTTAGAAGGCGTAAACCGCTACACTGCGCCACCCTTTTTAGCCAGCCCTAATCCATGCCTACCGACTCCCCGATCACCAGCTTTGCCGATATGGCGCTGAAGCAGCCGTTGTTAAAGGCTCTGAACGTCCTCGGTTACGAGTTGCCAACTGCAATCCAGGCACAAACTATTCCATTGTTGCTGGAGGGCAGGGATGTGCTCGGGCAGGCGCAGACCGGCACCGGCAAGACAGCCGCTTTTGCCCTGCCAATTCTTTCGAATCTCGACCTGAAACAAAAGGACCCGCAGGTGTTGGTGCTCGCGCCGACCCGCGAACTGGCGCTACAGGTTGCCGAAGCATTTAAATCCTATGCTTCGCAAATAAAAAGTTTTCATGTCCTGCCGGTCTACGGCGGCCAGGAATACGGCACCCAGCTACGTGCGCTGCAACGCGGCGTGCATGTCGTCGTCGGTACCCCGGGAAGGGTGATGGATCACATGCGTCGCGGTAATTTAAAGCTAAATAAATTAACCACACTGGTGCTCGACGAAGCCGATGAAATGCTGCGTATGGGTTTCATCGATGATGTCGAGTGGGTCCTGGAACAAATCCCTAAACAGCGCCAGATAGCGCTGTTTTCTGCGACCATGCCGGCGCAAATTCGCAAGATAACTCAACGTTATTTGCGCAATCCTGCGGAAATTACGATCAAGCTGAAGACCACCACCGCGGAAACCATTCGGCAACGTTACTGGCCGGTAACCGGCACGCATAAGCTGGACGCGCTGACACGTATACTCGAAGCCGAAACTTTTGATGCGATGCTGGTGTTTGTGCGTACTAAAACCTCGACGCTCGAGGTCGCGGATAAGCTCGAGGCGCGGGGCTATCGCGCCGTAGCGCTCAACGGCGACATCGCACAGAAAAACCGTGAACGCATCATCACCCAGTTGAAAGCGGGCAAGCTCGATATCCTGGTTGCCACCGACGTGGCGGCACGCGGTCTCGACGTTGACCGCATCAGTCATGTGATCAACTATGATATTCCGCACGATACCGAAGCCTATGTACATCGCATCGGTCGTACCGGTCGGGCTGGCCGCCAGGGTGACGCGATCCTGTTCGTGGCGCCGCGTGAAAGACGCATGCTGCAGGCGATCGAAAAGGCGACCCGCAAGGAAATCGAGCTCATGGAGCTGCCCTCGACGGACATGGTCAACAATCGACGTATCGAGAAGTTCAAGCAACGCATCAGCGATACGCTGGCCGAGGAAGACCTGGGCCTGTTCAAAGGCCTCATCAAGCAATACCAGCAGGAAAACCAGGTCGATACGCTCGATATTGCCGCGGCACTGGCAAAACAGGTGCAGGGTAGCGCGCCATTTCTGTTATCGAGTAAAGCAGTTGCCAAAGCGGCGTTCGCGACGGATCGCGATGATGCGACCAGCACCAGGAACCAGCGTCGAGACAAACCGCGACACGCCGCGGATGGCGAGAGAAAATCACCCGGGCCACAGGCTGAGCCGGAGAGTCGGGAAATGGAAGCGGGTATGGATCGGTTTCGCGTCGAAGTTGGTCACCTGCACAAGGTAAAGCCGGCGAACATCGTTGGCGCGATCGCTAACGAAGCTGATATCGACAGTAAGTACATCGGTCGTATCAGCATATTCGACGACTATAGCCTGGTGGATTTACCTGAGGGCATGCCGAAAGAATTACTGACTGAACTGAAGAATGTTCGTGTCGTGGGTCAGCGCCTGAACATATCGCAGTTGAGTGGCAAAAAGAAGCAGGACAAAAACAGGCCAGGCGCAGCAAAACCTCGTCGGGACAAACCCAAGCTCAGGCACAGGGATCAAAAGAACAAGGGTAAACCGAAACGCGCCCGCCAGAAGCAATAACAACAAGCACGATCGCACAGCCGGAGCAGGGTACTGAACCGATGCGGACCCGGTGTTTCCGGCATTCTCTTTTTCGCGGCACTGGTTGCATGTTTGTTGTATTATCACCGGCTTTTGCGGGGAGACAATCCGATGAATGTATTAATTGATATTTGCGTCGTACCGATGGGTATCGGCGTTTCGGTTTCGAAATACGTGGTCGAATGCCAGCGCATTTTTGAAGCCGCCGGCCTGAACCATGAAATGCATTCCTATGGCACCAATGTCGAGGGCGAGTGGGACAAGGTCATGGCCGCAGTCAAGCAATGCCATGAAAAAATGCATGAAATGGGCGCGCCACGCTGTGGCAGTACCCTGCGTGTCGGCACGCGTAACGATCGTGAACAAACGATGCGCGATAAGATCGATAGCGTCTACCAGAAAATGGAAATTTAAGCGCACGCGGTAGTTGGTGGTTTCGGGTTGGGGATAAACTTTAAGAAGTATTGCCTGAGCCGAAACTTTTTTTACAGGGCGTGATGCGAAGCGACATGTATTAGCTCGGCTTCGATTTCGGCGGAAAAACAGGCGAAGATTACCAGTTCAACACTTTCGCACTGGTGCAGTGTTTGCAACGAGGACTCGATCGCGATTACTGCCGCCTGGGCTATCGGGTAACCATAAATGCCACATGAGATCGCCGGGAAGGCGATGCTCTTGAGGCCGTGTTGTTCAGCCAGCAGAATGCTATTACGGTAACAGCTGGCGAGTAACTCGGCTTCATTGGCGGTGCCGCCCTGCCAGACTGGCCCGACCGCATGAATGACATGCCGCGCCGGCAGCTGGTATCCCGCGGTCATCTTGGCTTGACCGGTTTCACAACCTCCCAGAGTCCGGCACTCGGCGAGTAACTCAGGTCCTGCCGCGCTGTGGATCGCACCGCAGACCCCGGCACCGTCGGCGAGGCTCGTATTGGCCGCGTTGACGATCGCATCGACATCGAGCCGGGTGATGTCGACTTGCTGAATATCAATCTGGGGCATCGGTTTTCTCCATTTCTTTCCAGAACCCGGTTAGAGATTGTTCTAGCGAATCCGCATCTTTGCAATGTACAGGACTCCAGTGGGCCGGTAAATGTCGCGCATAACCGGATTGCTGAAAGCGGCGATCGAGTAATATCACCACGCCACGATCCTGCTCGCCGCGAATGACCCGTCCGGCGCTTTGCTTGACGCGAATCAGGCCGGGGAAGCGAAACGCATAGTCGAAGCCATCGAGTCCCAGCGAAGCAAAATCCTGCTGGATCAATTTTTGCTCGGTATTGGCCTGGGGTAGCCCGACCCCGACAATTATGGCGCCGATGAGCGCATCGCCCTGATAGTCGATACCTTCCGCGAAACGCCCGCCCATGATGGCGAAGCCGAGTTGCCGCTCGGTGTCGAAAAAGCGCGACAGAAACTGCTGCTGTGCCGATTCATCGAATTCGCGTTGTTGCATCAGGCTGTTGATTTCAGGATAGAGCGTACTAAATCGAGCGTGTACCTGTTGCATGAAATAGTAGGCTGAAAAGAAGACCATGTAATTACCCGGGCGTGCGTGGTAACAGCGCGCGATCGCCTCGCAAATGTTGTCGATATGCTGTTCGCGCTGGTGGTAACGCGTGTCCACGTAGGTACCGATACGGACCGCGAGATGACGCTCCGGAAACACCGCTGCGAGGACGCGGCTGTTGCAGTCCTGATCGAGCCCGAGCGCCTGCTGGAAATAGGCAGTCGGGGTTAGTGTCGCAGAAAAGCCGCACACCGCGTGGAACAGCGGGTAACACTGTTGCAGATATTCGAATGCATTGAGGCACAACAACTTCATTTCGCGTGTTTTCAGTGGTTTGTAGCCGAGCGTGCGGTGGTGGTGGGCATACAATTGACTGATGTTGCGAAAACGGAATATGGCTTTGGAGAATTCGAGGGTTTCACTGGCGATGTGTTTGTTGGATAAAATATCGTAGCCGAGCTTTTCGCTGAAACGCTGACTGGCGCGAAGCAGGTCCTGCGGCATCTGCTCGGCAATCGACTCGTCTTCATTCTGCGCGCGTAGCTCTCGATCAAGTGCTTGCTGCATTGACTTCAGTGCAGCTGAAATTGGACGGCTATTGTCGGCCGCGAGTGCCTTTTTGATCTGCGCACGGGTGAGGCTTGCCGAGTACATGCCGCGCGCGCGATCGATCAGGTTGTGCAGCTCGTCGATTAACAGCAACTTGCGACTCTGGTCGTTCCTGAAGTAGCTGAGTTGCACCAACGGGTCGAACACGTAGTTAAAGTCACAGATCACGATATCGACCCAGGGCAGCATTTGTAAGCCAAGCTCGAACGGGCACAGGTTAAATTCTGCCGCGCCGGCCTGGATGCGACCGACATCGAGCTTACGTTCGCGTAACAGCTTTTCCCGGGCTGCCGGCAGGCGCTCGAAAAAGCCGAGACATCGCCGGCAGCGTCCTTCGTCATCGATTTCGTCGGCGTCGAAATTACACGGACAGCTGCGCGCCTTGGCCTGGATCACCAGGTAACTGACATCGGCCTGCATCAACTCGACTGCTTTCACCGCCTGCTGCTGCCCTGAAACTTTGGCTGACAGGTAAATAACCTGGTCGCATTGATCTTCGCCGATCGCCTTTAGCGCCGGAAACAGGGTGCTGATGGTTTTGCCCGAGCCGGTTGGCGCCTCCACGATCAGGCGTTGTCGATGCAGAATCGCGCGATAGACTTCAGCGGCAAAGCCGCGCTGCTGGTGACGAAAACTGGCAAACGGAAACTCGAGCGCCTGGGTCTGTTCACGGGTGATGCTGCGTTGCTGATCAACCAGGCGATACCAGTGCAGATAATGCTGTAGTGTCTGGGCGACAAAGGCTTCGAGTTCAGTGCGGGTGAATAGCTTGCTGTGACGTTGTTCGTGCTGTGAAAACAACGTGACCAGGTTGAGGCTGAGCTTGACTTCGTCGAGCTGGTGTTCAGCGGCATAGCAGGCACCGTAACACTTGAGCTGCGCCCAGTGCACCGCGTCGTCCGCATTGCCGGCAACCTGCGCATACACGGTTTTGATCTCTTCGATGCGTAGCGGAGTTTCACTGCTAAACACCAGATCGATACGCCCGCCGAGTTCGATGTCGAGATCATCGATCCGGGTCAGCAGCTTCACCGCTACCTCGGCATCGGCTTCGGCACGGTAACGCTGTTGAATTTTCTGGTGAGTTTGCAGGCCATCCAGCGCCTTGACTCCGGGGCCATTGTCATAGCCGAGGTCACCGTTACGGCAGCAGAACTCAACCAGTTCGCGGATCCCGAGTTTCAGCTTGTCTGCCATGTCACCCTGGCTAACTGATGGGGAATTCCATGCTGTTGAAAGTATTGCATCCAGCGCTGCTGGTTCTTTTGCAGGCTGTCGCCGGGCCCTTTGACTTCGATCAGGCGATAGCCACCGGCTGGCGGAAAGTGCACCAGGTCGGGAAAGCCGCTGCGATTATTGCGCAGGTCGCGCAGGATTCGATCGAACACGGCGCGCCAGTGAAGATAGTCGATGCGCTCGAGCGCGAGCCTGATCATTTGCAGATCGATAACCTGCCAGTTGACCAGCGGATTAATCAAACCCTGTTTTTGCTGCCAACGAGCTGACACGATGCGCCAGATGTCCTCATTGTTGTCGATCGATGCCCATACTTGCGCCAGCAGGTCTTTGCGCCGGGCACAGAAATCGTGCGCATAAAAGTCGCTGGGGCGATATTGAAACGAATTGTAAAAAGCACCGGGTAGCGGTGCGAATACAACTTCCCATAACAGCAGGCCCAGCACGGCGTTGAACAGGCTGTTTTCGACGTAGTAGCAGCTGTCGGTGCCATCGAGGGCGGCATGGTAATCGGCCACCGCGATTTCGACCGAATCCTGCGCGGCGAGTTCGAGGTCGATAATCTCGGGCTGATGCGTAATGCGATGCTGCTCTACCGACTCCGCCGCAACGAAGCGGTGGCGCTTTATCAGGCGGGACGCGAACATGCAGGCAAACTGGATTTCACTTTCATCAACCGGCTGATCGATGATCTGCAGGCAGTTTTTGAGCGCTTCATGATGCTGTCCCTGCTGGTCGTGGATGCGCACAATGCGTTCCCGGCTCGGCGGCAGCAGGCATTGCTGGTAAAGCTCGATGGCAGTGGCCAGTTCACCAATACGCTCCAGCTGACGAGCGACTTCGTAGCGTAGTTGTTCGCTTTTACGCCAGGCTGGTGCAAAGGGTTCGATATCGTCCGGGATCATGCTGTTAAGTGCAGTGAGTGCAGCCGGGTCTGACATGTCGCTTTGCTCAAACAGGATTTGCAGCTGGTAAAGCAGCCAGTGTTGCTGGATTTCGAGAGAGCTGCGGTAAGGTCGGTGCCCGGGATCGATGGTATAGGTTTCGTATTGATACAGGCCCAGGTCGCGCAAGACGAAATCGGTCATCGACTGGTTCAAGTTGCCGAAAAACAGCATCTGGCAAATCTGGTATTCATCACGATGCAGCACTAGCAGCAGATTATCGCTGTCTTTTAACGCGTTAAAGAAAGCCGCGTCATCCTGCTCCAGTAGTGCTGCCTCGAGTTCTCCCCGCCTGAGCTTTTCCCGGCCTGACTGCTGCGGCATGATCGAGCGTAATTCCGGCATGGTGAAAAGTGACAGCAGGGTCGGCTTGTCGATTTCGGCATTCACTTCGACAAAGCCCTGTCGTGCCAGTTCTTCGATTGCAGCCTCGAGTGATTCGATCTCGGGGTATTTCAGTTTACTGCCGCGATACCAGTCGTGACTGCGGTTGAGCAGGCGTATGCAGAGTTTTCTGGCATCAGGGCCCAGCGCCGCGAAGCCGTCGAGAAAATCGAGTTGTCGCGTTTCGAGCAGGTCAGCATAGACCCCGGTGACATGCTCGAACAGGGTGAGCACGTTGTCGAGGTAATAGGTTTCAGGTAAATCCGGCTGCATTTGAGTATTGTATTCTACAGGATAATATAACACTGTTGCATACAACAGTGTTATATATTATATTTGCCCGATGGAATCGCTTACCGACATTCAAAGGGCCGTGTATGACTATACCCGACAGGTACTGAAACAGGGTCAACCGTTTCCATCATTACGTGACATTGCCAGTCATTTCGGTTTTCAGCACACCACCGCGCGCTTTCATCTCAAGGCACTGGAGAAGAAAGGATTTATCAAACAGCGTTCGCAGCGTATTTCGGCTTACATGCTGGCGGATTACATGCTGGCGGATGACAGTGATACGAACCCCTGGAGTTTCGATTTGATCGCCAGAATTCCGGCCGGTGCGCCTTTGCCTGTGTTCGATGAAACGCGCGAATCGTTTCAGGTTACCGGTGATTTTTTTGGTGGCGGCGATATCCTCGGCATTCGAGTGACAGGCGACAGCATGTCGGGTGACTCGATCGCGGAAGGTGACATCGCAATGATAAAACGCCAGCAGGAGGCCACCAAGGGCGATATTCTGGCGCTTCGAATTGACGGTGAAATCACCCTGAAGCGGATCAAACAGGAGGCTGACAAGATCCACTTGCTGCCGTCTAACCCCGAGCATTCGATACGCGTAGTACCCGCCCGGCAGCTGGAAATTCTGGGCAAGCTGGTTGGCATCATTCGCAAGGTTTAAACCAGACGATAACGCCATGGCCTCACTCCCCGTACAATTTACCGATACTTCATTACAGCAACAACTGCAATCTGCACGCTCGCTTGAAAATAAGCGGTCACAACAAACGCAGGAATTACGCTCGGGTATTGACGCCCTGGATGCGTGTTTTGCGCAGATCAAGCCCGGTGACCTGATCGAATGGGGGATTCCGCCAGGGTTAAATGGACGTTTGATTCCGTTGCAGCTACTCAAGCAGGATATTCCCCCGAGTGTCTGGATCTATCACCACCATGGGCTCGGCGTTTTTGCTTCCAGCTGGATCAGTCATGGCGTCGACCTGCAGCGTCTGTTTTTCATTTGCTCCGCGCATCCGGTCAGGGAGTTACGCCCAATATTTCTCGAAGATACCTTCAAGCGGATTATCATTGACGCGCCGCGCAAGTTCAGCACGGGTGATATGGCTTTCGTCAGCCAGCAGGCGCGTAAGCAGGGGCAGATCATATTTTTGATCAGGCACTATTTTCTAAGCGAAAAGCGTGGCAACCCACACGCCAGCCTGCGTATCAATACCTGGCAAAGTGGTAAACGCTCGTTTTCACTTCAGCTGATCAAGGGACCTGGTAGCGGCAGGATATCCTTACCCTATAGCGCCGTTGCGGAAGAATATGGACATTACAACTAAAGTCATCGATCTTGCTGAACTGACGGAGCGGGATGATTTTCCGGCATTTGCGGCGATCTATAGCGCTCAATCTGCCAACCCGTTTGTGTTGTCGCCAACGGCGATGCACTGGGACGACAGTATTTATTTATCCCGCCTGGATGACTGCAAACTGTTCTGGTCCAGGCAGAAAAAAAAACTGCGCTGCAAACTGGCAGAACTGTTTGATCCTTTGTTGCGCTATCACTATGGCGCTGACTATGTTGCGGTGTTCGGCAATCATCCATGGCAATGCCTGTGGTATCTACACTATCAACTGAGGCATCAGGCCAACGGAATTTACCTGCTGCAAAGCCGGCTCAATCAAAATATATTCAAGACGCTGGACTGGGAGTGCTGGTTTGCGGCGCAGGCACATCTTTCTGATCATTGGCTTGCGCTTAATGTCAGGGGCTTTGGCGAAGAATCTTTTCGTTCCCGACAGGCCCAGATGCAGCGGGTTATCCAGCGTATCGGGGTAGCAACGCCGCATGATATGAATCTTGCCGATGGCAATGCAGTCACGCGTCGCTTTGGCAAATGGCTGGGGCTGGTATGGCAATGGAGCTTTAGTGATTCTAAAGCATTGCATGGGTTCCCATGGATCAAGCTGGCACCGGAAAAATTACCTGTCGTAAAGCGTGACCTGGAGTACCCGGTCAATCAATGGTCTTCTATCGAACTGCTGTTGCGTGAAGATTTCACCAGTCTGGGTGAGCAGATTCAGCAGAATGATAGCGAACATATCAACCGCATGTTGTGGCAGATTACCCTGTTCAATGATCAGAAAATTTCAGTCGAGCTTTCATTCAGGCATCCTTATTCATTGCATCGTGACGCGCCTGATTTCGATACGGCGCTCTACCAGGCCAGGTACATTTACGATGATTTGATTGCCAAACTGCAGGCGCGTGATAGCGACCTCGACCTGCCTGCAAGCATGCCATTCATTTGTTGGCAGGTTGAAATCTGTGAACGCGTCATGCTGGCGCCGGTATTGTGGGACCTGTTTGCGCAGGAATTCGATGAAATCGATTATCAGCAAATAATGGCGTTACAAAACAAGCTGCCGCTTGCTTTCGAATGCTATCAGCCCGATGCCAGTTTTTATCCTGAACAATCCTTCTCCCGAACCCCCATCGGCAGTCATCGGCAACAGCCTGTTGATTATTTTCCCTGGTCATGCGGCTCGGCTGATAAACCTCTTTTTTATTATCAATCCGCGCAACCGATAGAAAGCCCCGGTCGAGTACAGAAAGTTTTTCTCGAACGAAATTCGAATCAATGGTGGCTTGGTGAAGATGCACTGCAATCCATACGCGATTATTTTATTCTGCAAGATCATGATGGCAGGTCCAGCTGGGCATACCGTACCCAGGATGGTGAGTGGTTTAAACAGGGTGAATTTTGTTAGCCTGCATATTGCACGAAGGGAACGAAACCCAGGGGAAATCTGGCAAACAAGGCTGGACGATCGCCCGCCGATGCATAGCCATAGCTACGCATCAAGGGGGATCGTTCAGGATTGGAAGCCAGATTTTTCCTGGTTTCGTTCAGGTGCATACTGAAAAAATAAAATTCATGTTAAATCGGTGCTATTTCTCATTTAAATTAAATTCCTATGCCACTCGGAGCACCGCCTTCGTGCAATATGCAGGCTAGGTATGCAAAGCAGAGGATGTTCAGCAATTTCAACGAATGGATTTGTAAAACCAATTTCAGTTTTCTGCAGGGGGCATCACATCCGCGGGACATAATCGAAACAGCCAATGCACTTGGCTACCAGTCGCTTTGTGTCAATGACTTTGACGGTGCTTACGGCCTGGCGCGATGTTATCGCGAACTGGGTTATCTCAAACAGCAACGGCAGCATCTCGGACTCAAACTGAATTATGCTGCCGAGATACACTTCGAACCTGATCACGATCTTCCCGTGTTGCTACAGAATACACTGGTGTTGGTGGCGCAGAATCATAATGGTTATACCCATCTGAATCATCTGCTGAGTTATGCACATCGGGATGGTAAGGATTACGCCAATATCCCGTTCGAATACCTGTTGAATAGCGATGTCGATGGGTTGTTTGCAATTCAGCCAATGCGGGGCGGAATACGCGTTCGCAATACCGATGATAACTGCGCTGCACTCAAGCAGCTTTTCGACGGGCGATATTATCTTGCGATCAGCCGTCACCTGCATCCGGCCGAGGATCGCTGGATAAACCCCACGCTTGATCATGCGCGACGACATGGACTCGAGTACCTTCTCAGCCAGGATGTTTTTTTCCATAACCGCGCGCAAAAATGCGTTAGTGATTTGCTGCAGGCGATTCGTACCAACCGGGTTTTTGACCAATGCCGAAATCATTTTTTCCCTAACGCGGAACGCTGCCTGCATCGCGCAGACGAACTACGACGTCTATTCGAGGTAATTCCCGGTTATGATCGAGCGCTCGGATTGGCACAGACCCTGAACCGGTCATGCGAGTTCGACCTCGATCAGCTTGGATATCACTATCCCGGGGAAATGATCCCGCAGGGGCATGATGCCCAGTCGTATTTGCAACTGCTGGTTTTGCAGGCGACACAGGAGAAGTTCAACCACCAGCCACCCGACAGGATTCTGCGGCAAATCGAACACGAACTGGAGTTGATCGGGAAACTCAATTTTGCCGATTATTTCCTGACGGTCTGGGATATCGTCAGTTGGGCCAGGCAACAGCAGATTCTTTGCCAGGGTCGGGGGTCGGCAGCAAACTCCAGTGTTTGTTTCGTGCTTGGCATCACTTCGGTCAATCCGGATCAGTTTGAATTGCTGTTCGAACGCTTTGTCAGTATGGAGCGCGGTGATCCACCTGACATCGATGTTGATTTCGAACATGAACGCCGTGAAGAAGTGATTCAGTATATCTATCAACGCTACGGCCGCGATCGCGCGGCAATGGTGGCTAATGTCGTTACCTTCAGAGGCAAGGGATCATTGCGCGCAGTGGGTAAGGCATTAGGCGTTGATGACCAACTGTTACAGCAAATGTCGAAGATTGCCTCGAGTCGATATTTTCGTGGCAGCGGTACCGAGAATATCGTTATGGCGCTGAAGAGTGATTATGAAAATGATAATCCACGGGCGCAGAAAATCAGCTGGAAACTGTGGTTGCAACTGAGTGGCAAGCTGCATGGATTCCCGCGTCACCTGGGGATTCACTCAGGTGGCTTTATGCTGGCCGACAAGCCGCTGAATTGCCTGTTGCCGCAGGAGCCGGCGACGATGCAGGGGCGTAGTGTGATTCAGTGGAGTAAGGAAGATATCGAGGCACTTGGCTTTTTCAAGATCGACATCCTGAGTCTCGGCATGCTCTCCGCGATGCGAAAATGTTTCGACTATATCGAGTTCTACCATGGCAAGCACCTCAGCCTGGATTCGATTCCAGATGACGACCAGGCAACCTACCAGATGATCCAGAAGGCCGATACGGTGGGTGCCTTCCAGATCGAATCACGTGCGCAAATGTCAATGTTGCCGCGCCTGAAACCAGCCTGTTTCTACGACCTGGTAATTGAAGTTGCAATTATTCGACCGGGACCGATTCAGGGTGAGGTAATTCATCCCTATCTCGCACGGCGTGATGGGCTCGAGCCGGTTACTTATCCGGATGAGCGATTACGACCGATACTGCAAAGAACCCTGGGGATTGCCATTTTCCAGGAACAGGCAATGCGTATTGCGATTGCAGTCGGTAATTTCACTGCAGGAGAGGCCAACGAATTACGCAAGAAAATTGGTTCCTGGGGAATCAAGGACTTTAATCGCGACTTGAATCCCCTGTTGATCAAGCTGGAACAGGGCATGCGTGATAATGACATTAAACCTGAATTTGCCGAACAGATTCTCGGCCAGATGAAAGGTTTTGCCGAGTATGGTTTTCCCGAGTCGCATGCGGTTTCGTTTTCGTTGATCGCCTACGCTTCCTGTTACCTTAAATGTCATTTCCCGGCCGCGTTTTACATTTCGGTTTTAAACTCGCAGCCAATGGGGTTTTACTCACCACACGCACTTTTACAGTCAGCGAAACGCGAAGGTATTCAGCTATTACCGGTATCGCTGAATAAATCGAACTGGGATCATCAGCTCGAACAATCCGGATCACGGCAGCGTTATGCCATTCGACTTGGATTTCGCCTGGTCAATGGTCTCGCCGAATCGGCCGTGGCCAAAATTATTCAGCAGCGCAGTGAATCCGGGGGCTGGCATAACTTCGAACAGTTCACCCGTGATTGTGAACTGGCGCGAGATGAAATCACGGCATTGTCGGCAGCCAATGTATTCAGCGAATTTGGTGATTCGCGTTCGGACGCACTGTGGAAATCTGAAGCTGCACCTTATAAACCGCTGCTGGATTCTGTCAATGACGGTATCGACTGGAAACCCGAAGCCAAACTGGAATCGATTCAAAAAGACTTCAGGGCATTTAAAACAAGCCTGGGAGAACATCCCGTGGCAGTGATCAAAAGCGAGCAATGGCCATACCCGGTTGCGCTTGAAAAGTTCACGCTTTCGCAGCGCCTGAACGAATTACCTGCCGATATCGATATTTTTGCTTTTGGCATGGTACTGGTGAAACAGTCACCCGGATCTGCAAAGGGCATGGTGTTTGTCACCCTGGAAGATGAAGCTGGTTTTATTAAT